>Ga0209671_1006229_pt1 | contig 12208 bp, 8 predicted proteins | sample WorMetHERISLAND2_2_FD_187401 | JGI IMG/M metagenome (GOLD analysis project Ga0209671, IMG submission 187401) | Marine gutless worms symbiont microbial communities from Max Planck institute for Marine Microbiology, Germany - Olavius geniculatus... | ecosystem: Host-associated > Annelida >...
CCTATGATCCTTAGAGCTATGCCGGTGGGAGTCTAGTACTCCTGGTAAAGCCACCCATGCCGGACAGGTCGAGGCTGAGGAGCCAGACTAAACATGTACTCTGGTCCTCCAGGTTGGGGGTTGTGCAGTGGGCTTACTACCCACTCACGTAAAAAAATAGCAAGTCACGGAAACCGAGAACAGTACATCAACCAACAACTCCGCTCTTGGAAGAATCGGAACTCCATTCAGAGGAAGTGCCAAGGTTCAAGTCAAGGATCGGAGACGGTGGAAGATGACTGTTCAGGCCCTATGCTCCACAAGGAGCGAAGAGGACTAAGTCAAAGTAAGTCAATAAGCCTATTACCGAGGGTTGACTTAGTCTCGAGGTCGGAGACTCGATAGCGTTGTTTGGTGCTCGTACGAGGTGCCGGCTTGACGACGGTTGACCGGGGCTCGGGCTCAGGTTGTCGGGTTGGCGCCGGTAGCGGCGGCGGCGGCGGCATGCGGCGGTTCACGGTCGGCCGCGACGGCGTGGGAGGCAGCGATGACACCGGGCGAGGTGGAGGCGACGGGGTCTCGGACTTGGGGTTGTAGTCTCGCGACGACCCTTCACTGTCTGGAGACGAGTCCTTGACGACCTGCGACTCAGTGACCGACGCCATGGATGATCGGTGACTGATCACACCACCACACCAATCAGCAACGACTGCGCCTATCTAATCTATAGACTCAACAGGTCCGCTGCGCGATGTCAACAAATTCAGCGACTGTCAGTTCGACTTGCGTCGCACGGATCACCGCGGCGATGCTACAGTTCAGTAGGTCATATAATCCACAATCAGTAACGTAACGGCAACACAGCGACGTTTAATAGTGGACCGAATAGCACTCAAAAGCCGTAAACGTCACGACGACGACGACACATGATGCGACGAGTTTTGGGGTGTAGCAGCGTTTCACTGAAGCCTACTGCCGTATGACGTGAGTCAGCAGTCAGCATTATTGCAGCGTAACTACACGCATCTGCCGGCCGGCTGGCCAGCACTAGCACTGCATTGCCACTGGTGGAGTGCATAGGTGCTGCTGGCCCAGTAAACACCCGGACAAACGCAATGGGAGATACCAGACACTGACAGATAGAGGCGCTGAATGCATATTGCATAGGCTGCTGGACCTACAGCACTCGGCCTGGCAGAGCACCGGGCGTGAATATGCGCTTCCGTCGCAGACCCGTCAGGATGATCAATTGATCAGCTCATTTGTCACGTCGCAGGTTATGGGGCCAGTGCTCGATTACAAAAGAATCGTGGCCTCGACGCCTTAACCTCTGCAAGGTAGAGCGAAAGAGTAATCCCCTAATTTTTTTTGGCTTTTTAGCTATGGTGAGAAGTTTACGGCGAAATTTTACACGTTTGTGCCCTATTTATAATCACGAAAAGTTGCTAAAGGGTATTTTATTATCTGTAACTACGACAGAGTTATTAGATTTTTTTCTGCAACCACATTGTCACTTCTTACGTTCTCTGTCGCTAGGATAGCCGACCGTACTGGTTGTCAGTGACCTTCAAGGTCATCTAAGGTTAATACTTTCTATCTCATCTGACAAGGCATATGGCACTTCCTATCAATGATTAGTAGTAACCTTGGCCGGGTAACTCTTACCGTTTCCGATATATGGCCAATTTTCTGTTAAAAAAGCAAACTTTTCTGCCCCGTCCATTTAACCCCACATTTGAAAATGTTTTCTTTGCACTAGATGACTGAAATTTTGCATGTTCAGGTTTATGACACACGGCTAATTATTCGTGTAAAAATTTTCCCTATGGTTCACCGTTTAGCTACAATACATCCGTTAGAAAAGACGGACTAACAGACGGACGACGACGACAGACGACAACCGTACCATAAGCTCGACCGTTACTTAATTACGGCCGGATAAAATGCACATAAAACGAAAAGCACATCGTTATTGAGCTGCAGAGAAACATTGTCATTCGAGTAACTAACTGTACAAGTAAACAGTTTGCCAGTCACTGTGAGTATTTGCAGTATTTACCACCAGCTACCACACATTAATCTCCCCCGTGAAGTTTAAACCGCCTGGTTGACTGTAGCCCGTTTGAGTTCAGTCACGTGTTTCGCTTTTGGTAAAAATGTTTTTAACAAATACAATAATAAATTTAAAGTAGGCTCTACAGATATTGTTCATAAGCTGTTTTCGTCAGTATACTGTTTGATTTGCAGTATAGGACTAAGCAGCTTCACGAAATTGCATATTGTCTGCAGACTGCAGGAGCATTTTTTCTGGGCCACTCTGTTAAAGGCTAACGTCCTGGGGTTTGTCTTCAGTGGTCGCTGTAGAATATCCGCGACCCATTTGAGGCAATTACAATTTGCAACGGCATGACGAGTCCGTCTGTTCGCCCAGTCTAGTCGATCACCGATGTCGCAAAAACATAGCGTTCAACAGTAAACCATTGTTATACAGTAATACAGAAAAGCTAACCCGACCGTCACCGATCCGTCGCTGATCATCTTCGTTAATGACAATCTTTTATTCACCAACATTGGTAGCACAACAAAAAAAGAAAAATAGATGAAAAATTAGGAACTACATAAATAATAGTAATTAATAACGATTAGATAAAATAATAATTAGTAGAAGGAGCGTTGTTCTGATAATCTGTCTATTTATTAAAGTCAGTCCGTTGTCTATCTGAAAATTTCTACTTTAACTGATGAGCAGCTTAAAGTAATTTGCGTAGGCCTATACATGTTCTTTGAAGTTTACTTGTTCATTCCGTTATTTGCTCAATTGCTGTTGTACGACGTTTCCGTAAAAGCCACAGAACGACAGCAGACCGTTGCTGGCGGTGTACAAATCCCTCGCTGGTTGCTGTTACGTGGCTCGAAGCACGTTGTTTATCCTCACAACGCGTCGACAGTCTCATGAAGAGAACAGTAGGCCTGTACGTACGTGGCCGGTGCTGTGTCTGGTACAGGCTATTGATCTGACTCGCGTCAGTTGTATAACACGGCTCACTGAGCACCGCACCGGCCGCAATCGCATCAGTCGAGCTCGACAAAATCGTTCCTATAAATAGCACTGACCGATCTGAATCTGACGGTCAGCAGCTGCAAGCCGTGCGCGCGGGGCGTAAGCGTCTATCAGCCGCGTGACTCTACGTCATTATCGATACCCTCACATTGGATGTGTTTTCGCGCGCAATCGATATTTCACGTTTGGTGCAGGCAGTGCGGTTGTCCGCCTGCCAACGGTCGGCCAAGACATTGGTCAGGGAGATAATAGGCTTTCCATGTGCGTTACACTTGGAAACATGGATATAGGCTTATCATTCTGTCGGGTTGGAGATTGACCTCTGCAAGAAATACTGGTTTTCATGTGAGATCGATTATATTTGCAGTCTTACTTACTGCCATGCTTTGTGACCTACCCCACTTACAGTTTGCCTTTGACCACTGACTATCACATAAGAAACGTGAGCTATACAGTCCTCTTGATAATGAATATGCGAGCTTAATGAGAATTACGCTGTGCAACTATTCGGCTTCATCACTTCACGCTGGTTTATAGGCTAGTTATAATTTTTACGCGCGAAAGCAGCTACTACTTTCAGCGCGTCTTAGCCATCGCAATTCTATCCGTCTGTTCGTCACACGGGTGAATCAGTCAAAAATGGTGCGAGCTAGGATCACCAAATCTTTATTGTCGGCTGCCTGGAAGACTCTAGTTTCAGGAACCGAAAGCTTTTCTATAAATTCAAAGGGGCTCACCCCGAACGAAAGCGCTAAATGGAAAAATTTGCGATTTTAGTCAATAAGTCGCTGTATCTCAATAATGGTGCGAAATAAGGCCTAGGTTACTATTAATCACTAATAGGAAGTCGTACACTTTGCTCTCAATTGCCATCAAATTCAATGACCTTGGATAACCTTGAACGCTAAAATAGGAGTTTTTTTTATAGATTTGTGGCGATTTTGGGCTGGGAGACACATTTCAAGAGCGAATTGCGCCGAAATCAATCGAGACAAACATAGAAAAGCTCAGTATCAAATTTTCAACATTGAGCGTAAATTTTAAAGGTCTAAGTCCCGATTCTCTAAGTTCAAGAAAACGTGTGCACGAGAGCATCAAAGAGCAGTACCCCCGTAAAAGTCGTTATTTTACCGTTGTTGGCCAGTCTTTCGTGAAAACGGTTGCAGATCACCATGGGCATGCTGCCTATCACAACAAGCTCTAGTGACGAGCTTTTCAGTCGTATCAACATCGACGACTTTGAAAGACCCTAAACTTTCGAAATAGGGTTTTTTCATTGATTTTTGTTATCTTAGGCTGCAGCTCACACTCCAAGAATGAACTGCGACGAAATGGCTGGAGATAGACTAACAGTTTGCGAACAGAACAGAACAGGCTTTCGCATGTCTCGTGAGCATTAGCTCAAATTTCTTGTTAAATTCGTAAACATGGCTTCACTTGAGGAATTATTTACTTACCGGTAGCTCGCGTCGTCGAAGTAAAGATTTTGGAAAAATGTAGAAATGTGTTTCCGTTCTTGGGTGCAATATGAAACAGGGATCGAAAAGCTAAGTTTTTTTGTGGTAAAAAAATGTGAGTGTTTAAGGATTTTTTAGCTGACCCTACGTAAGTAACGGTCGAGCTTATGGTACGGTTGTTGTCTGTCTCACTGTGTGTCTGTCTGTCTGTAACGGACGTACCATGGCGTGTATTTGTAAGTTCTCTGTCTGTAAACACTCTTACAACCGCAATTTTGATTCGATTTTGATGAAATTTTGCACAGTGATTCGGGGTCGTCCGAAAAGTAAGATCGAGTTTGTTTGGGATAAAAATCTGATAACTCCTTTCCCTATTTTACCCCAATTTAAAAAAAATTGCATTACGGCCTATGTGGACTTCAAAGCGGTATAACTCGGTCTTCGTAAAAGATAATTGCGCGTTGTGTTTATCTACCCTCTGTTTTCGGGGTCGGGCAATCTTACGTTGTTATTTAGATTTACCCCTTATCGACCCCTGTTGCCATAGCAACCATTCAAAAGTTGCAACATTTTGCGTTACAGCCAATGGAGATTTCAAAGCGGTATAACTCGGTTCCCGTAAAAAATAATTGCGCGCTGTTTGCACGTACCCCCCTATTTTCGAGCCCGCGCTATCAAACGGTGTCATTTAAATTTCTCTCCTGCCGACCCCTGTTGCCACGGCAACGAATTTTGGGACAAAATTGACTAAAATTCGGCCTCCATGAAAGATAATTGCTAGCTGTTTTCACCTACCGTCCTATTTTCGGGCCCGCGCTATCCGATGGTGTCATTTGACCCCTGTTGCCATGGCAACGAATTTTTGGACAAAAATTGACTGTAACTCGGGCCCCGTGAAAGATAATTGCGCGCTGTTTGCACCTACCCCTTATTTTCGGGCCCGTGCTGATTGTGTCATGTAAATTTCTTCTTTGCCACCCCCGTTGTCGAGGCAACGAATTTTGGGATAAAAATGACCAAAACAAGATGATTGCACGCTGTTTTCAGCTACCCGCTATTTTCCGGTCCAGACTATGCAATGGTGTTATGTAAATTTCTTCCCTGATGACTTTTTGTTGTCATGGCAACCAACTGTTTTTTATTCAAAGACAGAATTGGTTGCCGGCTCACAAGAGCGTCAAACGCTGAAACGCAGCTGCTAGGCTATATAGCGTGGCAATGGGACAGATATCTCGTTTCACAGAACGTATTTCTAGTTTGTGTAATTTCTTTTGTGAGTTTCCTGGTTCCTTTTTGTGGTGTTTCTTTTTTGTAAATTTTCTGAGTTTTTTTATAATTCCAAACATGTTCTTGTAGTTGACTCTGTTCCTATTTGATTGTAAAATTTAATGTTATGATTTGCTTACGCTGATCTGATATTTTGTTTGCTGAATAGTTTGCTGAATAGTTTCTGATATTTTGTTTGCGAAAATTGACAATATTTGACTGTAAAATAGTTTCTGGGCCTGTTTACTGAACTGTACGCCGAACTGAATTGTTTGATGTCGCTGTATTTGATTTCTGTATGTTTGTAATTGTTTTTTACTGTTTTATTATCTGATAAACTTTTAGACATTTTTTATAATTATTATATAACCTGTCATACTGCTAATACTTGGACTTTCACTCTGCATATAGTTTGTTTTTGGTTTGTTCCTTGTCTATGCTGTTTGTAAAGCTTACATGTGATCTTGTGTTTTATGAATATGATAAACTTCGTGATTTGATTCTGATATTGTGTTATTTTGTTGTCGGCTAGTGTGTTTGCTTTTGTTAGTCCGAACTCGCGACCCCACTGTCGTGACAGGGTTGAATGGAGAGGGTGGGAAAAATTTGCGTTTTCAACGGAAACCTGCCAATATCTCGAAAACGCTCAGAGATATGGCCAAGTTTACTACTCGTATTAATCACTAAAAAGTGGCATACGCCCAGTCAGATAAGATGAAAATCATTGACCTTAGATGATATTGAAGATTACTAACAACCAGCAATACGGTCGGCTATCCTAGCGACAGCCGGGGTTTTTCTTTTTAGGTTGTAAAAATTTTTAAGGTTTTTAGAAAATTTTTTAAAGGTTTTAGCGCACAACTGTAGAAAGACTTTAAAATGGGACATAAATTTTACGACACAAAAAGAACATTCTACACCATTGACCATTTCACATCGTTTCTTTTGTTGGGCGAATGACGTGATGTGAAAACTTAAATTATGATTAAAGTATAAAATTAAACTTAATATGTATCACAAATTGTACTATAAAATTGCTGATCGTTTACAAAGCATAAAAATATAAGTTTTGAACGAATTTTCAATGGTGGTATTAAATGTGCAGTACTTTACTAGGTAAAAAGCATTATGCAATTTCATGGACTGGTAAAATGAGATATCTTGGCATAAGCTTAATTATAAATATTAAGTGCTCAATTAAATTTAATTCGCTTGCTGTTGCTAAACGGTTTTCTATTGTACGCCTAACAGTATTTTTTGGCAAAATTCGCAGATTTGATTTCAAAGAAATTACACTGCAACTAATCAAAAAAAATGCATTTGTTCTTTGGTGTATCGACTAAAAGCGTGCCCCATAAATTAATTTTGCCATCATTTCCTTGACTTTGTGGTAAATCTTTTTAACCAAATTGTTTAGAACTATCAATCAACAATATTTGTGTCAGGAATTTTTTAGTTTTGAATTGCCAAACGTTATTTCAAACCCTAGGAAAAATGCAATGAATTCATAGAAAACTTGACTGTCAGGCCTTGCTAAATGCTAAGTAGGCCTACTGCTTGTGGGTAGCCGCAGTATGACGCACACAGATTGTGACACAAAAGGGAGACCTTGGTGATTTTTTCCGAAAGATTTTGTATGGAGGGATTGTATCCAGAAAGATTTTGGAAAATGTAACCTCTCCTGAAAATTTTCAGGCAAATTCGTCGGTAACTTTTTCTGTAATTTCGCTAACAAATTTTTCCCTATTTCGTAATGGTAAAAAATCCTAAAGTAAACTTATATTACTTTATCTTTAACATGATCTTGATGTTTGATAGGTCTTAAGAGAAGTCAAAGTACATGTTTGTGCAAAATTGCATGAAGCGTTTTATGAGTAAAAAAGTGAAAAAAATCAGCCGAAAACAATACTGCCGTCGCTTCCGCGGGCAGTAAATATTATGCTTCTGATAATGTTCTGTGCAAAGTTTATAGCGAATTTGTGTGAAATATGTGTTTCAACTGTCATTTCGATTATTAGAAATTAAGTGTAGTTTAGTTATGTGTCTTTCTTCTTGTGCTACTGTACGCCGACCTATGGAGAATAGCCTAAGCATGTAACGGGTCCCCTCACTTTGCAAGAAGTGGAATTTGCACAGAAAACCGTCTTGCAAGTAAAGGTTAATTTTTTTCATATTGTTAATGTATGATAATAAATGTTCAGAAATAAAGGTTTCATTGGAGGCTATCAAGATAGGCCGAAAGCGTAGTCTAATGCAACTAGGCTATAAACCTAGACAGTAGGCCCGAGGCCTGTAACCATTGTCCTGACTGATGTGACAGGTTTTCTATTCATTCACTGAATATTATAACTCATCTTTACTGTGTGTATCGCAGTCACCCCTGGGCTTACATCATGAGTCAAAAAAGTTCACTATGGCAGTTTTGTGTCATTTGCAATACATATCCCCATGGGAGTTAGATCTTGCATCAGTAGGCTAAAGCCTATTAGTTAATCAAGTTGACTCTAAAATTAAGCAGCACAGTAATGTTGAATTACACTTTAAAGCCGGTTACAATAACTCGTTTATCAATCAATCAATAATGTCAAGTTTAGGGCGCCGTAAGTGAAATAAAAACACAACAATGACGCCTAACAGCCAGAACAACCGTAAAAACAAAGTAAGCAAAATATCACGGATTAAAAGCGACATTAAAAAGATGTCTTAAGAAATGAGATTTTTGCTGAAACAGTCAGCAGAGTCGATTAAACGAATGTTTACTGTTAAGTTAGTGAAAATACAACCCAAACAGTAATACATAGCAGACAAAAAGTTAAAAACACACATTATAAAATCAAAATTAGGTCTACAATATTGTTATAGGCCCTAAAAACATTAAGCCCTAAATACAACGTTGAGGCCTATTTGCAAGTTGTTGCAAAAACGTTGTGGCTTATTTTTTGGACCAGCAGGTAGAGGTAGGCCTATACAATATTACGGCAGTTTGCGAGTACCAATGTAATATAAGCCTTACGCCTAAATGTGTGTTGATTTGAGTAGCCAATTAGCTATGGTCTATCGATTTGATTGTAGGGTTGCAGCTTGAAATGTGTGAGCGTTTATTGCATTCGCCAGACGGCAGCAGATGATCAGCAAAGCTCAACGCATCGACTTTGCCTTTACTATAACCTAGTAAGCCCTAGGGTAACAGGAACTTTCGTTCCCACGTACTTTCGCTCCCAGGAGCGAAAGTTCCATACATGGGACTTTCGCTCCCTGGTACTTTCGTTCCCTGGAACTCTCGTTCCCAGGAATTTTCTTTCCACTTAATAGAAGCAGATGAAATCAAAGGACGCCAGCATGTGGTGTAAATGCTCAACGTTTAAAAGAAGAAAGCCCAGCTGTCGCTAGGGAACGTGCTGCAGCTAGCCTAGAAAGGTTTTCCGAAAGACGGGTTTAAGATTTAGGGAAGAGACTAGAATTTAAAATAATGGTAAAAACTTGACGAAAAATAGAATTTAAGAAAGAATTTATAAACATATATAATTTGAGAAAAAATTTGGCGAACTTAGTTAATTTAAGATAAATTAGTTAATAAAATAATTCGCTAGATTCTGCCATCTTTCACTACAATAAGTCTGTACAAATATACGAACAATAACGCCTTAATTTCCATTAGTTTATCAACTAAATAATCATAATTTGTGTTGGGGAGCGAAACCACGTTACGCTGACTGTGGGAACGAAAGTTCCCTGGAACGAAAGTTCCTGAGAGCGAAAGTTCCACGTCACTTTCGCTCCCGGGAACGAAAGTTCTCGGGAGCGAAAGTTCCAGGGAGCGAAAGTTCCATCTATGGAACTTTCGTTCCCGGAGTGAAAGTACGTGGGAACGAAAGTTCCATAATTCAGCCCTAGACCTAGACTCCTATATAGCAACTTCGACGAATGATCTTGCCACTAGCCAAGCTGCACTGTACCACTGTGTAAGAAGAAGGTATTCCATTCCCTTGGCTGGAGATAGACCAAGATGACCTGCGTATAAAATTTTTCTTATTAAACGTAGATTTCAGAAGTCCAAGTCTCGACGCCATAGGTTCAAACAAGAAATTTGAGCTAATGCTCACGATACGCGCGAAAGCCTATAGCAGTTTCTGTTCGCAAACTGTCAGTTTATCTCCAGCCATTTCGCCGCAGTTCATTCTTGAATTGTGCGCTGTAGCCGCAAGATCGCAAAAATCAATAAAAACCCTTATTTTGGAAGTTCACGGTCTTTCAAAGTCAATGATGTTGATAAGACTGAAAAGATCGTCACTAGTGCTTGTTATGATAGGCAACATGCCCATGCCTATCTGCAACCGTTTTCACGAAAACTGGCCAACAACGGTAAAATAACGACTTTTACGGGGGTACCACTGTTTAATGCCCTCGTGCGCAGGTTTCCATGAACCTAAAAACAAATCGAGATTTGGACCGTCGAAATCTACGTTCAATGCTGAAAATTCATACGCAGTTTCTCCCTGTTTATCTCAATTGATTTCGGCGCAATTCGCTCTTGAAATGTGTCTCGCAGCCCGAAATCGCCAAAAAATCCATTAAAAACAACCCCGATTTTAGCGTTCAAGGTCATCCAAGGTCATTGAATTTGGTGCCAGTCGAGGCCAGTGTACGACTTCCTATTAGTGATTAATAGTAACCGAAGCCCTATCTCGCACCGTGTATTGAGATACAGCGACTCATTGGCTAAAATCGCAAATTTTTCCCACACCTCCTGTCATTTAGCGCCTTCATTCAGGTAACCCCCTTCGAATTTATGAAAAAGGTTTACGGTTCCTGAAACTAGAGTCTTCCAGACAGCCGACCGTAAAGATTTGGTGATCCTAGCTCGCATCGTTTTTGACTGATCCATCCGTGTGACAGACGGACGGACAGACAGAATTGCGATGTAGCTGCTTTCTCGTTTCGCGCGTAAAAAGCCTGCGCACGCTGGCGTCAAACAGGGTGAAAAAGGTAAAGGTGTCAATTTGTATAGCGCATCTCGCGTACAACGACTGTAATGCGCTTTTCGTCACTAACCCGAGCCGCCAGCCGCACGGCCATCACGTTCAGCCTAACAGGCGGCCGGCTAGGCAGCCCCAATCAGCTGTACTAAGGTCACCACCTTCCGTAACCCATATAAATGAGTTACTGCTCATTTTACCGTCCCACGGAGGGTAGAAGGCTGAGTCGACCAAGCTGGCAGGCTTCGCACCGAGATGGTTTACCTGCCCGCAGTCACCCATTGCGGTACTAACCGGGCCCGGCGTAGAGTAACTTCGTTTCAGCCGAAACGCGTTACAAACTACGCCACGCCACCAGATCCCTCCGAACAGAATTTTCACTCAAGTTGCGAAGCGTACTCCGTAAAAGTCGTCATTTTACTGTTGTTGCGCATAGACATAGAGTTGCTGCTTATTGTAACAAGAATTGCTGACGAGCTTTTATGGGGTATCAACATTGATGACTTTGAACTGCCTTAAACTTTTAAAATAGGGAGTTTTACTGATTTTTTGCGATTTTCGGCTGCGGCGCACACTTCAATAGTGAATTGCGACGAAATAGATGGAGACAGACAAAGACAACCTGCGAACAGGAACTGTAAGTTGTTGTAGTCTGCTTTCGCGCGTCTCATAAGCATTTAAGCTTAGATTTATTGTATTAATAAATGTGACAAACGCACATTAGCAGTGGCAGACTACAGTACAAAAAATGACAAAGAAAAACTAATTAAAAACATGGGGCAACTAAAATGAAAAGATAACAAAAGAAAAGCATCAAGCAGAAATGCACGTTGTTTAAAACGTCTTTAATGTTGGCCTATTTTAGTCATAAATAGGTCTACTGCTCATGTTTCAATTTGATAAGGAAAAGAGGCTGGCGCTTGTAGAATTGCATGACAAATAGCGACGCTGGACTCTGAGCAACTCTTGGTTTCAAAATCTGTATAGTAAAAATTGGTTTGGAATTTTTACCTCCGCCAAGGAGGTTATGTTTTTGCCAGACTTTGTTTGTCTGTTTGTCTGTGTGTTAGCAAGATAACTCAAAAAGTTATGGACGGATCTTTCTGAAATTTTCTGGGAATGTCGGGAATGGCAAAAACTACCAAAGGTTTAATTTTGGGGGTAATCCAGAAGGAATCCTGGATTCTGGATCACTTTAAAATTTTCGTTACCATTGCTTTCAATGGGGCATAAGGAAAACCACTGCAAAACCGAAGATGGTGCTGCCACCTAGCAAACAACATTGCCTTGGCGGAGGTGAACGGGCTCTGACTGCTTTCTAGTTAAAACTGTTTTAACCTTGGCATTTAACGTAAAGTCTGTGCAGTAAAATATCTTCAGTAGTAGGCCTACGAGATATTTTAGTCAACAGTAAGCTTATTAGGCTTAGTATTTCGAGTAACATTTTTCATTCTTGTTTATATTTGATA
>Ga0209671_1006231_pt1 | contig 12208 bp, 10 predicted proteins | sample WorMetHERISLAND2_2_FD_187401 | JGI IMG/M metagenome (GOLD analysis project Ga0209671, IMG submission 187401) | Marine gutless worms symbiont microbial communities from Max Planck institute for Marine Microbiology, Germany - Olavius geniculatus... | ecosystem: Host-associated > Annelida >...
GCTTAAACATCACCAAAAGCGAATAATACTTTTAGCAGAAGTATAAACACAGAGCACTGGAAACGGGAAAGCGGCAAAATTATATGTCAAAACAGAACGCCGGAAATCAAACTTCAGCCGTCGTGTTGCGTCTGCACCTACACTGTTTACACTGGGAAGAAAGACGGTCTTTTGTCGTTTGACCATGATGCCTATGCAACACAATTCATTACTCACGTGTCCATTTTTTACTCTTCGCGCGCTACGTTCCTAACGTAGCGAAAAGGAGTATATGAAATCAGTGTAATATTGAGGACCGACCGACCGACCGTCGACCGACATCTGTTCCAAAAAGAGCCTTCCTGGAAGAACTTCAAACGGCCATATCTCCATAACGGTGCTAGATAGACACATGGTCACTATAGACCACCCATAAGAAGTCGACCCCCGGGAGTCGAATGGTCACGTGACCGATGACGTCACGTGACCCCAAAAGGTCAAGATCGTGACCCCATTATCTTTGAGGCGCCATATCTCCGTAACTGTGCCAGATAAACGAGGTATAGCAACACAATGGCAACAAGCGTCATCGACCATTATTGGAAAGTTTTTCCTCTCAGTTCCTATAATCTGGCAATACTTTATGAATTTCGAGAAAACAATTTCCGATAACGATCTCGACGCCAGTCACTATTAGTATAATATTAAACGGGTTTCAAAATTAGACTCCGGGTCTCTAATACCCACCGAAAGGAACGAAAAGGCTCTTAGAGGAATACAAAAGAAAATGATGCGCGAGGAGATTGGTCACAATCTAATAATATTTCTTGTATTTTATTGTAAAATAATCATGCAATTAATACAATTTAACAACTTAATCGTTGGACAGCGACCCCAGAATTTAACCTGTACAGTATATTCTTACGTAGCTACAAGATCGGCGTTTCTGTCCGACATATTCGCATTTTCGCTGCGTGTATAGCACAAATTTCATTAGGCCGACTTTGCGAAAAAGTCCGAGGACTTTCCGCGTGCCTTGTCACGGACGTCGTCGCAACCATCTCAACAGGTCGAGATGTTTGTATCCGCTATTTTCACCGAAACTTCCTCGAGGAAAGTCGGCGTAATGGAATTTGGGCTCACCAATATTATTTTCTTAGCTCAAAACAATATTGGGCTCTATTATTGTCCGCTGAGCACCAAATCTTTGGAGGATGTTGGGCGTACCTTCCATGACGAAGACGAGTGAGCCGACATCACCCTCACGAATGATAGTGCTTCCAATGCCGTACTGGACCGGGTACATGCATTCGACGATCTCACGGATCTGAGCGCTGGGCAGGTTCCGCATGAAGTCGTTGTCCAGAATCGCGTTGCTAATCAGCTCCTTCGTTCTACGCACAAACACATGAAACTGCAGACGTCCAAAATCCACTCATTTCGATGCGTTTTATTTTTTGGTTATTTTGGTATTTGTAACATGCCGTATTTTAGTCGGTTGCAGATTGTGGTGCAATTTCGTTTTACATGTACAACAAATCTACAAAACATCAAAAGTCCATAACAAATTTACCTCAAGACGTTGTACAGCTCACCGTGTGCTTAATGTTGTCCAACAAATCTGCAACGGATCGATGTAGTAGCTAGAGTTTGGGCTTATGTAAACGCAAAAAAATCCTGTAGATTGTCCCCAGATTTTACGTTTCTTACCCCGAACAAAAACCTTCGCCGAAAATCCTAGCAAAATGTGAGATAATTATACTTTACCATTATTTGCAATAACAAATTCCTGCAGTCTATCAAAGAATAATTGCCTATAGAAAAAAGATTTTTGTCCAGGGAATAATATCCAAGAAGCAATTTTGTGCTCTATGACCAAGAACGCTTTAGATTCGTGTTCTCTAAACAAGCCGATACAGTCAATATCAACCCCCCCCCGGTATTTTTTCGCCTCCATGACCCGCTCATCCATAAAAATTATCGATCTTTCTTTTCCGTATGATATGCATCCCATCGTCATCAGAAGATTTGAATTGTCGACTTTCCGATTTGCTTCGCCGGCGTATAATAATCAGTCATTTGCTGGTCGAATCGCGCCTTTGTGTACGCGTCAGCTCGATATTTTCATCATCACCGCACATTCGCCATCCATCACTCCTTTAACATTATCACGGGCTTCAAACGCAGATATGAGTACTAAGTGCTTTCCAGCGTGCAGTTCTACACCAAACGTGCAGTTCTAAATGAATCGGTGCATTTCTAAACGCACGTCAGTTCTATGGAGTGAAACCAAATAAAATTTGGCGCCGTCGGTCCGATGCGTTTTTGGGGCTCTTTTACGTCCAAAATGTGTTTGCCGGGGCGGAGAATCAGCGTCCCCAAACCCTCGGCAGACAGCAAGGGTCGCTGCTGTCAGGCCTCAGTCTTTTTTGCACTCATAAATAATTAATTCTTTTAAGTGTTACTGTAATTATCACCACTACCATTGCCATTTACCGACACTATTATTTTTGCCACAGAAACTAAAGAGATTTATGGTTTTTCGGTCATGTGATAACGACGACAACAACAACAACGGTAATGGTGGTAACGTTGGCAATAATAATTTAATCAATGGTGACTGGCTCGAGCAGAAAAAAATGTTCACATTATGTCCAAGCGTGAAAAGCTCGGAAGTAGCAACGGGTGGGGCTTGTTACTTGGGTTGTTTTTCTCTCTCTTCATTTTTCATACAATTCCCGTTCTCTCGTTCCTCGCGCCTGGCAAGCAGCATCTTGGCATCCAGCGATCCAGTCACGTATTTTCTCACAGCGCAAGCCGAAAACATCCGCTCGCTCTTTAGCTCCTAATCGACGTTCAACGAGTGAGCGAGTTAGATCTGCGGATCAGCCGTTTGTAATTCCTGGCGTTACGCTGGTCCAAAGTTTAACGTGAACAGTATGTGGCATTGCATGGCCGCGCACACCAGTCGCCGTGCAGAGAGTGATTAAAGACTTGCTACGTCGGGCTGTCCGCAGATAGTAATTGTCTCCGAATTCGTTACACGCTTACTGGCACATTTATTCATTTCGTGAGAAGTAGTACGCTTCATTTAAATTGTTTTTTTTGATTTATGATTCAATTTTGTGTGCGTGCAGATTTGAACGCACGCAGCGGTCTGTGAAAAGTGACTTTCATCATCTCTGATTAACCGACGTAAACGATATTTCCGCAGACTTGACAGTGAGAAGTTATTGCAACTAATAGGTCTATCTACCGTGTTTGTATGACATCGCGAACACTACAGTTTATCAACGCGCTGCTATAGTATCACATCATATAGTGATATTCTAGTCGCAGAGATCAGAATAAGCTTAATGCACCAGGAAAGCCAGCTGATCGGCGACTGGCTTTGCAAACCACGACACGAATAGGTCTATTTGATTTTTTTGTTTTATCTCTCAACAAGTTAACCGTATATTTTTAGACAATAACAAGAAATACTTTACATTGTAACCAATCTAATGTATACTCCGCGCACATTAAACGCCGATACAACAACAACAACAACTACTACTACTACTACTACTACTACTACTATTACTACTACAGTATTATTACTGCCATAACTGCAACTGAAGATCCGAGACATATCTCTTACAGAAGCCGAGTTATAGCCCATGTCCCAAATTTCCTTGCCATAGCAATGGGGGTCGGTTGAGGTAAAATTTGGTTGGCAGCGTTTGACGGCCCAACCTCGAAAACCCGCACATAGGCGCAAAGATCTCGCAGACATCTCTTACAAAAGCCGAGTTAGAGCCCATTTTGTCCATGTTGGTCAGTTGGGCGTAAATATAAATGGCACTGTTAAATTGGCCGACCCCGACAACCCCATGCACCCTAGAACCAAACCGAAAGTGGATCGGATGAATTTTGTTGCTGAGATATGGTCATTTGAAGCTCTTCAAGTGTATGAAGTACTGCCTCTGTCCACCGTACTATCTGTATCAGATATCACACTACTGGAGTGGATAAGCAAGTACGCAGTACGAGCTTATGCCACTCCAGCAGTGCAGCGTCGTACTTAAACCACGCCCGGATCGCACAGACTACACAAGTTTGTCTTATGACGCACAAGTGCAGCTAAAAGTTACAAAAACAGTAAGGCATCTAGTGCGAGTCGAGTGTGGTCTAATCACTGAGACAACGTGTCGACTTGGTGATCCACCGGTGCAGTCATGCGCGCGTTACCAAACGAATGACAGTTTAGGCCACACGACCGGCTAGAATAGGTTAGTGTGGGTTGAACCACTGTCTGGAGAGGCGTAAGTTCGTTCAACACCCACATTTTCTACTCCAGGTCCTCGTTTAACGTACAAAACTACCAAGTAAAACAAAAACAGACTTACGCGGCGGTTTTGCCGACGTGAACGAGTGATCGTCGAAGGTCGCCGACTGGTCGCGTGTCGAGGGGTGAGACCGGCTCGGCAGAGATGGCTTGCCGCTTAGCTCGTACCTGTGACGGGCTACTCGTGCCGCAGCTGGCCGCCCCACTTCGCCCGTCAGCTATAACCGCCACCCCACCGTCTTTTCCTTCGTCGTCGACCACAGCTGGGAAAACGGTTTGAAAAACCTAGGTTTTTTCCGTTTTGAAAAACCCGAAATAAAAACTCAAGCGTCCGAACGTTCGAAAATTTAAGGTTTTTATTTATGACGGAATTTAATGCATTTGAGTGTTAATAATAACATAATATTATATTATCTATTTTGATTTAATAGCTTACCTTTCTGACAACACTTTATTGAATATGGAAAAAAACCGTATCGCGAAACAATGAAACAGTGGATTAAGCCGATATGTGAAACACAAATTTTTAAAGAATTTTTTCATTTGTTGCCTAGTTTGGTACAATCTGTAAGGCCTATAGTAAAATTTACCAAATGATAAGTTGATACCTAGTATAATTGTGCTGCACTTTAGCTATCACAATTTTTAAAAAATTGTTTAAAAACACCCAAAAGCCAAACCAGATCGTTAAAACCTGAAATCTGGTTTTCTCTGCAAACCAAAACTCCTGACAACCTCCAAGAACTTTTTAAAATCTAAAATGTGAAACTTCAAAAACCTAAAACCCAAATAAACCTATTAACTTTTTTGTTTCAAAAAACCTAGGTTTTTAGCAGCAGCCGTGTCGTCGTCGACGCCGAACGTGACGCAGCGATGTCGGACGACGGAGCGGTATTTGTCGAGCTCGCTGTAGAGACAGTTCAGCAACGCGTCTTTCTGTTCAAGCTCCGCTTCCAGCTCGTCGATCAGTTCATCTCTCTGTCGCACCTCCTCCATCTTCTCACGCAAACTCAGCTGCAGCTCCCGCAGTGTCGCCATCTAGCAGTTGTTGTAGTATTAATAGCTGTAGTCGTAAAACTTGTAGTTGTAGTAGTAAATTGAAAGTTCCGCCATCAAGCGATCAAACGGAATTCAAAATAGACTCAACGTGCATAGTTGTTGTAGTTGCAGTAATAGTTGATGTTGTAGTTGTAGAACTTGTAGTTGTAGTAGTAAAAGCAATGTCTGCCAACAATCGACCAGATTGGATTTAAGATGGACTCGACTCGTAGAAACTGTCTTGATTGTGCCGCTGCTGGAGTTCGGTTGGTTGGCTCGGTAGTCTCCAAATGTTGTCAATTCAAACAGCTGAAAGCGCGCCGCAATGTGAAAAGTACTGTTGTAATAGTAGTCGTTGTGTGGTTGTCGTCATAGTAGTTGCCCCGCGCTGTTTGCCTTGCTGACTTTCCGCTGACCGGGATGTTTATTCGCGCAATTTCAATCCAATTCAATCCAATCCGTTTAGTTCAGACAACGCGGTTCGCTAGCAAGCAGAACGACGTTTTGCTGGCGTTGTCCAAAGCAGCGCAAGAACTCCTGATCGATGACGCAAACGCTTAATCGATCGACAACATCCAAAAGGCTGTGAAGAGCATAAACCGATGTGCAGAGTTTCTGCCGCATTTTCACAAACAGACATAAGTTATTGTTGCAGAGACTTTACAGACAGCTAGGCCTTCTAATCCAGAAGCATTAGGTCACATTGAAAACAAGTAAGAAAAAACGCCAACAAGCTCATTTTTTCAGAATACATACTGTTATCCTATAACACTAGGAATAACATACCTATACTTTATTTTTCTGTAGTTTACCTGCTCGTATCACGGTACCTGAAGGCTGATCCATTTCCCCCTTTTTAAATTTTAAATTATAAGGACAGCTTACCTTTAAAATTTTCATATACTGCACTGCTTTTAGTGCTGCGGGTTAACCATTTCGAAAAACAGCTTGTTGAGATTATTCTGTCCTAGTCAACCACAATGCTGCTGGACTACTCGGCCTACCTGTCGTGACGCGAGCGCTGCAGTTAGCTAGAAGCCAGTACAAGCCGCCTGCCGAGTTTCACATAGCTAACTCTGCGGCGGATATTCCCCTACAAGCGCGGGCGGCGACCAATGCAGACTCTCGTGCATGTGGCACGTGCTCATCGGCGACCGGAAGTCGGTCGCTAGCACAGCACATGCGCACAGTGCACCAGTGAGTCGGCGCAAAGCATGATGGGCAGGTGCTCTAAGTGTATACAAACTATAGGCATATACCACATGATAGTGAGTACCCCTGTTATATGTCGCAGTACCGCCGCAAGACTCGGGGGCGGCAACAATCAGCAACAAGAAATTTGAGCTAATGCTCACGAGACGCGCGAAAGCCTACAGCAGTTCCGGTTCAGTAGTTTAGCTGAAAATTGGGCTGTTCACGCTAAGTTAATATACAAATACCAAATTCTCTATCTGGATCGCATAACGATAGTAGCGTGGCGCCACCTTGTGAATGATATAGACTTGTGTCGCAGCCCGAAATCGCCAAAAAATTCATAAAACCTCCTATTTTGGCGTTCAAGGTCATTCAAGGTCTTGAATTCGGCGCCAATAGAGAGCAAGTGTACGACTTCCTATTAGTGATTAATAGTAACCTATAGGCCCTATCTCGCACCGTTACTGAGATTCAGCGACTTACTGGCCGAAAATCGCAAATTTTGCCCACCCCCTCTTATATAGCGCCCTGGTTCGAAGTGACTCCCGTCGAATTTATGGAAAAGCTTTAGGTTCCTGAAACTGGAGTCTTCCAGGCAGCCGACGGTAAAGATTTGGTGATCCTAGCTTGTACCGTTTTTGACTGCTCCACCCGTGTGACAGACAGACAGACAAACAGAATTGCGATGGCTAAGACACGCTGAAAGCAGTAGCTGCTTTCGCGCGTAAAAATGGAGAAGAAAAACTGCCAATATTGAAGAAACAAAAAACGCCAAAACGCCTTGCCGTCGCTGCGTACACGGCACGATGCCTTCGGACAATAATTCCATTCATTGCAAGCGTACGTCCCGTAAAGAATATTCCAAAGCTGCCATGGGTCAAAATGCTCGTCTTCCTCGTTGTAAATTTCATTGCTTCGAACTTTTACTTGTTCTATCCAAGAAATAGAAAAGTGAATAAAAATATCGTTCTCTTTACTGTCCAAAAACGCCAGATATCGAGAAGCGTGTACGACTACCGTAACCGTCCATTAAGACCGCACATAACATACGTCGGTAACGACAGACATGGTACAGCGCATAGACCTAATATTATACGACTGTTATAAAGCACCAATCATTCGTCGTCTATGACTTTTTTTACCGCGCAATGCACGTAATGCAGAGCGCAATTACCCGACTGTCCGTCTGTTTCTCCGTACCGTGTTGATGTACAGTCGTCACATACATAACGTTAGAAAATAATTACGTAATTAATTAGTTAATTAATTATGTTAAAATTTTTGCTCGTCGGGTTCCCAACGACGGTGACCTAGCCTTAGAACATCCCCAAATGTCGGCCTAAACAGAATAGACAGCATAGACTTTTTTCTGTCTAGCGGCGCGATCGGTTGATAATGTTGTGATGTCTGAGATTTTTCTCAGCTGTTGGACCGAGGTCATACAGAGAAAAGCTTTCGTAGATAAAAAACGATTTGTTCTCATTAGTATGACGTCGACGATGACGTAATGCTACGCAATATCCGCCTGCGTATAGGATTACCGTTGCCGACATGTGACCTTCAAAACACTAACCGTTAACGGTTTTTCTAGGTGGTCGTACATCTCGACACGCATCGCAAGGTTATAAGATAAAAACGCACAAACGATTCCCCCGGCATTCCTTTTTTTCCACGTCTTTCTTACTTCCTTTTCATCCCATCTTCCACCCCTTATTTTCTTCTCCCCCCTCTCTGAAATCTAGCTAGGGGCAGGAAGTGCTGTAAGCTCCACATGAAATTTTCCGGGTAAGCCTATAAAATGTTGGACTCTGAAGCACGACAAATCACGAAAAGCAGAACACCGACCAAATGACCAGTCACACGATACGGAAGCCACGTATAGGACCTAGACTATACTGTAATTGAACGCAGTTTCGTACTGCTTCCTATGTTAAACACACACATGTAGGCTGCCAGGGAACATTTGATAGTGTACATGGTAAACTGTAGACCTGTGTTAAGCAGTAACTAGTCATCCGCCCCCGCATCGATCAGCGCCGTTTTACGCAAAGACGTCGGCGTCACTAAGAAACTGCAGCAGCAGCAGATACTCTCTATAAGCTTACTGTGTCCCGATAAAAAGTGCCCCAAAACAAATAGCTAGGCGTATAATTCGACAAAATTTGACAAGTTGTGTCTGAAATTTTAGACATAATTAGGCCTACTGTACGTCATGTCCAAATGAATAGGATATCAGTTAAAGAAGAAAAATACCCGACAATGTCAATTTTATGAACATTTAAATTCATCACAAAATGTGAAGTTTACAAAACAGCAGCTTCAATTCTATTATGCACTAAAGTGCCAGCCTCTTAAGTATGGTCAATCGTTTTGTGAGTTTCATGTACTTTTTCTTGACTTAATACTTTCTTCTGAACTGAACCAACGTTCTAAACAATCCGCGTCTTATGCCTCTTACCACTGTTGAGTTCCTAATCCACAGACGAACGGACGGGCAAGATCCGTAACCCGACCAATTAGTACGGACACCTAATAAAACACAAAGTAATGCAAACACGATGCAAAATAAAATTCTACGCAGACATGTAGCCCAATCGCTACCTAACAAAACACGCGCTGCTCAAAAGCGGCTCCGACGAACGTGCTGCTCCCTGGCGAATGAAATAATAAAACGCCGACATGTCTGTAGGGTCTTACGAAAGGTTGACGCAAAATAAATTGCAGCATTCCATTTTCAGTACTATACAGCGTGCATTAAACACGTGCGTAAACCTAATAAAACATATTTTTCAAAAGTTATTGAACAAATCAAAAAAGAGTTAAATGCAACTGCACTTGACTGCAATAATCGAGGTCCATTGTTACCGAAACCATGGTTGATCAATTTTTGACGCGTTACAGTGGCACGGGTTGTCGTGTGTCCGTCTGTCCGTCTGGCCGTGAGTCACAAATGTACTGTGGCTAAGCGGTGCGACATAGAGCCTAGGTTTCTATTGATCATTAATAGAAAATCGCATACGCCTTTTCAGATGAGATAAAAATCATCGACCTTGGATGACATTGAAGTAAAAAACGACAGGAACTGTATAGGCTTAGCGCGTCTTTCTTAGCGACAGCTGGGCTTTCTTTTTTGCTATTGTATGTCCCACCACGTAAATAGCAGTTGTCTCATCGCTGTTTTACACCTCCATGACGACAGATTTTTAGCAAAAGACCAAACGCTTTAAATCATGCTATGGCGTCGCTTTCTGCAACTAAGACGGAGGAAACTGAAATAACCTAAAATTTAAATTTAACGTAGGGGCCTGCCAGTATAAGCTACAGTGATAATGAAAAACGTTAAATAACGACCTCTAGTAAGGTAGTTGACTGTTAAACAAACTGACACCACTCTAGACCGTGGTGCAATTTCGACACCTATTCCACCGTCGGCGACGGTCGGTAGTGTAAGCCTAGGCTGTCTTTCGTTTGGGTCACACTTGACTGCATCTGTGGGTTATCAACTTGTTATACCACTGCAGACAGTGTGGCAGACAAAAGCAGCAAGTGCGAGCGAATAACTAACTAATGATGATTCGCAGTCGCTAGCCGTATGCACACGTAGCTTATATACATCTTTATTGACCAAAATTGGTAGCAATTATATAGCATGTGCATACTAATCCTTTGGTTGTTCGTCAAACAAAAGTTTTTTTTATTGCCATAGATTCTGTTCCAGCAACATGGAGCAGCAAAGTCATCGCTGAGTCCATACAATGAAGTGTGGGTCAGATACAGATGCTGCTGCTGCTGCCGTATAAGCAGAATTATCATATAAATTGACGTCACATCGACTCTGTCATCTACTGAAACACTGCACGGACATACGACAACCATATGTAGCATTGATCACGTGCTCACGTGACGAAATCGGAGCCCCAACTACAGGCAAAATAGAAAATTAATCCGAATTTGGCAAGTTTCCGCCAAAAGTGAATTAAAGCCTAGCTTAAATCGGTTAAAACCGATGCGGCAAAAAACATGCTTTTGCCAGCTGTAGCTTCTGCCACTTCAAAGTTCCATGTTAAATAAATAGCTCTACCGATGTTGTGTGAAATTTATTATATACAACACACTAAATGCAAAACTATAAAATTCCGTTGTTTTTGTAGTATGTTTTCTTGGCAGTCATTAATGTGCAAAGTTGCAATTGTTTTATAAAATCCTATAAGTCGGTATAAGTTTCACATGTTAATCTACATAGGCCTACCGTAAATGGACATTTTCAAATAACTGTCGGTTTAAAGCATATTTTTGCCAATTTCAACCCGTTTGGGCCCCTCGAGTGGCAAGTTTCCGGCAGCAAAAGCGCAATCCTGCAGTTTAGTATCGGTAACTTCTGTAAACTATTGGAGGAAAAAATCTCGAATTGCACGTTGGGCCTTATATCACCTTGCCTATACAATCTCTTGCCGCGTCATAAAACCACAGCAATGTTGCGTTAAGCAGCATTGGGCCTATAAATTACATTTCAATGGCATTCAGTAACTGTCTTTGGAACGTTTATCCCAGCACAGCAGGTTTTTTTCTTTTAGTTTTATTTTGCAGTTGTGCAGTTTGTGTTAAGCTTATTCTGTAGCTTTTTTTAGTTTTATGTACAGTTTTGGATTGTAATAATGACACTTTGTGCTGCCATCACTAGTGCAATAGCAGGACAAGAATCCCAGCTGTAGTTAGGGTGGGACCGACCGTACTGGTTGTCACTAACCTTAAAAGTCATCCAAGGGCGATGATTTTTATTTTATCTGAAAGGACGTATGCCACTTCCTATTGGTGATTAGGCATAATAGTAACCTAAGACGTATCTCTCACCGTTTCCGAGATATTGCCAGTTTTCCGTTACCATAGTGCATTACGACACTTTAAGGTCATCCGAGGTCATTAATTTATATGTCATTTGAAAGCCAGTATGCGACTTCCTATTAATGTTCATTAGCAACCTAGGCCTTATCTTGCACCGTTTAGCCACAATACATCCGTGACAGACAGACGGACAGACGACAACCACGACAAAAGACCGACCTTTAAGCTTACGTATAGCAGTCGGCCCAAAAATTGATCGACTGATTGATAACAGGCGAATTAGATTTAATTCTTTGGAAACGTGTAATATATCGGTCGGTAGCTTGTTGGAAACAGTCACTACTGTCATCCTTTTAAATTTATTTGTTTTTTATTGTACTTGGGTGCATGCGTGCGTGTGTGTTGATGAGACTTGGAGGCTCGTTCAGTATACTCCATACAGTCTGTGATTTTTATGGTCCGTAACTACCACTACTAGGCCAACACTACTACGCTGTGTCCCAAAAAACATCCCCGACATTTTCGACAGTAACTTGAAAAACAATTATCAGATTTTGATAATTTTTGCCACAAATATTCCTGACACAACTTGCCATCAAACGACCGCTCAGCTTCTTACCTCACCCAATGTGTGCTTCTGCACTACCTAGCAAAAGCAGACCAAACGAAATATGTGGTGAAATAAACAGAAAACGTGAAAAAATATCCCCGACATTATTGATCACAACTTGAATAAAGATTAGCAGATTTTAATAATATTTGGCAGAAATATTTCTGACATAACTGGCTATTTACCAAGTGTTTTAGTTTCCACCTCACCCAATGTCT
>Ga0209671_1006235_pt1 | contig 12205 bp, 13 predicted proteins | sample WorMetHERISLAND2_2_FD_187401 | JGI IMG/M metagenome (GOLD analysis project Ga0209671, IMG submission 187401) | Marine gutless worms symbiont microbial communities from Max Planck institute for Marine Microbiology, Germany - Olavius geniculatus... | ecosystem: Host-associated > Annelida >...
GCTGTTAAATTAATGCATAAATTAATGTGTTAATAAATTAATGCGCATTAAAAAAATTAAGGCACATACGTAAATTTATTTTAATTTATTAAAAATTACTACATTCTGTGAAGGAAAAGTTCCAATATTTCTACTAAACTGTGGTTATTTGACAATCGAATGAATTCAAGTAACTAAACTGTAGTTGCCGTTCATCACTACTGTAAATGAATAATTATTCCGATGACAGGTCAATAGATTTCTATGCTAGGCAATGACATCAGTTATTGTTGATTATACGTTTAAAATGTGCTTCTAACTTTCTATACTCTAAAGGCAGGGCCCCCAAACGTTGCTGGGCCCAGAGTAACTTACCCCCTACTCTCCCTCTCAACAGGCCTGGGTGCGTTAATAATGCACTAATTAATGCGTTAAAAAAAATTAACGCTTCGGCAGCTCTAAAAAATAATATTGAATAACTCAGTAGCACTAGGAAATGAAACTCAATCACTTCAGCATGTTACAGCAATATAATAGTAATGGCCATGACAATATTTACAGTCTGGTCATCACTTAGAACAGTGTACTGGAAGCTACAGTTCTATGAGGGTCGTTCCATAAACAAGTTACAAAATGTCGCTATTTCATCAATTCTTAGAATAGGAGAAATCTGAAATATACGTTTTGTAGAAAAATTAATTCTGAACATAGGCGGAAATTTTTTGGATGATGACATCATTATTGTGACGTCATCAGCTGATTGAACACAGTGTGTTTGTGTATTATTTTCCCCACCAGAAATGAATCGAACTCACAAGTGACAAACAGCATAGGAGCGATAAAAAATAAATAAATTCAACAAGTTAATGTCACCTCTTTAAGCGCTAAACATTAATGCCTCGTTTTTTAACATATCATCCGAGTTTGTTCTAACATTTGTCCCTTTTGTCAACAAGCATTTTTGTGCCAGATGCAAAGGATGATGCTGGCTGCTGTCCCAGCCACTGATGAACGACTGATTGCATTTTTGCATTTTATGCAAATTTCTGCCCATCTACCATTTTCTTACATCAAAAGTGTACTGTTTGCGTTGTAACGCACTTGTCGCCATATACTGGATGCATTTCAAAATGAATCTGAGTTGTAATAAGTCATTTCGCTCACAAAACAAACAAAACAGCATTTTGTTCGTTACGAGACAATTTCAGTCGCAATGTGGTCTTATCCAATGTTTACAAATGACGTCACGGTGACGTCATCTTAACAAAACTCACATCTAGTACTAAGAATTAAATTCCCTACAAAACGTATATTTCGGATTTTTCCTAGGTTCAGAATTAATGAAATGGCTTAACTTATTTATGGAACGACCCTCGTATATTCACTGCTGCCATCCATTACTTTCAGCTGATGCTCACTTTGCCATCCAAAGCACATGCAAGGTAAAAAACTAAATCAACTTGGTAGCCAGTTAAACATCAAGACCATTTACCTAATCACAGACAGACGCCCATGATTTAGGCCAAGCCCAACTTACTGTAGAGTAAATTTTTTGACGGAGACCAATGATTTATCACTGCATTACACATCAGGACAGAATGAAGATAGTATACCTCGCCAGCAAAAAATATCTTGTTGTTGACTGGCTCTGACATATGTTCGTATGCATCTGCCGTGCAGCCGACGGGCACGTAACTGTAAGACATTGATGCAAACTGGTCACTCTGCCAACGCGTCACAAAGTACTTGCTCGGCTTGATTATCTCCTGTACGAAATAAACACACAATTCATTCAACATCAAATTGCAGAGAACAAATACGAAGCAACAATAAAATGAAAGAACATAAAATAAAATACCACAAATATGGAGTATAAATAGAATATAGTAAAACCATAGTTTGAGTAGTAAAGCACAGTTCCAAACACTGACAAACTGACAGTTAACCAAAAATTCTCACTAAACTTGAAATTGCACGGTACAGACAAAAACTCAGAGTATCAATATTTCTTGATTTGTTCAGAAACTCCACCGTAAAAATTGAAAGAGCTAAGATAAAACAAAAATATCTGAAAAACAACCAAAAAATAAGCAAAACATAACAAAGTGTCTGAAAAATCTACGAGAATTGTCGCAAGAATTTTTTTGTCGAGAAAAATACAAACAATGTCAAACAAGGATAACCTCTTCTGGAAACAACTTTCGCAGAGACTCAACACACATGCTGACAATTTCTTCATCTGTTTTGTCAAGAATGATATTCGCTGCATCACCGCTGAGAAATGCTACTAATGAACCTCCACCTTCTTTTTGATTCTCATCTGGCATCTGAACAACAACATGCATATCGGGTCAAAATGTTATCTGATCACATGATACATTTGCAGTACACTGCTAACCTGAGAACACGACATACTAGAAGCTGATAGTTGCTTTGTCTTTATTAGATTAATGGAATCTCAATAAATTTGAAAAAAAACCAGCTGTCAAAGTGTTAATTTTTTAACGCATTAACACACTGCATTAATCGTTTGAACGCGTTAATTAATTATTCCCTTTTGCATTTGCTTCACCCGTGTGACAGACGAACAGACAAACGGATGGACAGAATTGCGATGGCTAAAACACGCTGAAAGCAGTAGCTGCTTTCGCACGTAAAAACAGTTTACTCCTGCAAAAATTATGGTTTTCTGTCCTTTCATTCTCAAGTTAGAAGCTCATATAGAACACATGGTCAGACAGACGGATGAAGAGGCAAGGCCCATAATGTGATCTGTAAGGCCAGCTATATAAAAACAAAAAGATATCAGTAACGAATTAATGCAAATAACAGAACGCACTACGCACATGGGTTGTGACAGCGTGAAACACAGAGAAGAGTCCTCGCATGTCGTCCTTCCCAGGAACACGGCCAAAGAACTGAGCATCGGGAAATTTTGCTGCCCAGAAACATCGATCAAAGTGCAGCGCCACCTGACAGTGACACAACATATCAAAACTCCAATCACAATGCTTATGATGAAACACAAAGTATAAACAGAAAGCCAACTGACGCAACATTTTACTCCACAGCAGCATCAGCACTAGTGACTGTAATGCCGGGATTGAATTCTCAATCCCGGAATTCAGGATTGAAAAATTTGTAATAACGGGATCCCATTTTGAAATTAGGCTTATAAATTAGTTGTTATTTCAGTACTTTTACAGACTTATTTTATACGAAAGATGTAGTACAGGCCCCTATGGAAGGTATAAGCCTGTTCAAAACGTGGGGATCGTGACTGCGACTGTCAAAATTACAGTGCACAGGTAAGCATGTGTGAAATATTTTATTCTTTAGATGACTAAAATTGTTATCCGTATCAAAGCAATTTTTTGTGGCACGCCATCAATCATGGGATTCGGGATTAGTGAAAACGGCCAGCATCCTGTGATTCGAGATCCCAGGACTGCAAACACTAATCAGCACTCGTTAAAAGTACAAAAAGTCGAGAAACCAAATGAACACCGTTCTCTACTAACACAAGTGTAAAGCTGCAGTTATCAGTGTGCTAAAACAATACCTTTTCCATGACTCCAACACCCAGATTCTGTATTGCCTGGAGCTTGGAATCAGGCAGCGGTGGTGTGAAGACGACGGTATTCTGCTGCAGAATGGCAAGCGGTAGTGTGACCAAGACATAATCTGCGGTGAATATTTCATCACTGGTCACCACCTCTACACTGCCATTATCAGCCATGTTCACAGCCATCACCTACAAGCAGTCAGTACACAATGATCGTCGATAAACGAGTCCTTGGACAGCATAAATTTCTGCCAAGAACAGTGCTGACACCTGCTAAACACAACAGACTCAACACAGCACAGGTTGTATACAATTCAGATCCCTGGATCTGAACCATGAACCAGATTGACACCAAAATCCAAATGGCCACAATCCACCCAATATGCAAAATTTCACCACTGAGTACTTAACATCGAGTGCAGCCCAGTTATTACCCGAACGAGTGACCATCTGGGGGCCTCGTTATGCATCCGGCCACCAAGGTCAACTCAGCCTGGCCATCCATCCATGGGTATGTGCAATGGGTACCAGCAAAAGCTTGAATGTAAACAGGCATACCATGCTAAACACGAGCTCTGTATCCATGTTCTAGCAGTGCAAAGTGGTGTTTGTAAATAGACATTAATGCCAAATTAGGGGCCTTATTGTTCGAGAAGAACTATGTTACTTTACATCTTTGGAATTTTAAACAAGCAATAAATGCACACCGGAAAAAAAAGTCAAATTCCAATGAACCTGATGACTGAGCCGAATGTCGATGCCCTTGGCTAGATGGTCCATGAGAACGGCCAGTCCATGCGGGAGTACACATAAAGGTCCACCGAACTGTGCGAACACTTCGTTATGATCCCAGTGAAATGCAGACACGTGTTTCAGACTCGCTCCACACGCATTTTCCAGGTTTGCCATATGAAACTCAAACAGCTGCTCCTCCTCCTATCAGAACACAGCGTTCACACTACTCGTGCGACTGTAATGGCGATTATTATCAGAGTTTCAAATAGATGCTATCCCTAATAGTAACAATGAATGCTGATCTTATAAATAAAGGTAGCCAAACTGAGAAAAAACATGGGTGACCATTGGACTATTACATAATGGACTATACTCCCACACATCGACATACGGCTTCGGTATTCAATCAAGTCAGCCAGACGAACTCAACCTGGCCGACCCCACGTGAGTATGCAAAAAAGTAGTGCTTACGATTATGGCTACCAGTAGTGAAGAGATGACAAGTTGTATGTAACTGAAGGCTCTGTTACTATACCACATTGACAAAGTTGGTTAAAGGTGATGGCTGTTAATAATGCAGCTGACCTGGGCTGTATGCTAACTTATGAGTTCAACCATCACTGGCTCAAAATGCTTCAAAGAGGATAACAGTTCGACACCATACTCGAACACATGTACACGTCAACAACCACGTCCCAGTATCATTTAGATAAACTGTGTAGTGTACAACCTAGGCTAAACAATAAAATAGAAATGCAAGACAAAAGCATTAAGCATACTTGAGTGAACAAAGGTGCTTCAGCTGTCTTCCACGCCTCATGTGCAATTTGCAGGCGCTCTGTTGCACATTGACACAACCAAACTGTTACTGTTATCTGTCGGTAAACCAAAAATGTGGTCAGTCACTAAACTGTCTCAAATTAAGTCATAAATTGACTAACTGATTATTTCTGAACAAAGAAAAAACTTGACTGTTATGATTAACAAAAAACTAAAACAAACAACTAATCGATTAGAATAATAACTTTGAACACAAGTAATTTGAGCAAAGCTCACGTGACGCACGATAGCAGCAGTCCTGCCACTTTGGCAATCAGTGTAGACCTACAGCAAAAAGATATTAATGCATCTTGAAAGAGTACTTAAATTTGAGGCTTCCGTACAAAAGAATCCTTGAATTTAAGAGACTGAAACTTAGATTCTTAAAAATGCACGTTCTATGTTAAAAATGTCATACGCAGGTTGTCCAGGTCCATCTCCAGCCATTTCAGTGCAATTCACTCTTAAAATGTGTGTCGCAGCCAGAAATCGCAAAAAAATTCCCTAAAACCCCTATTTTGGGGGTTAAAGATCATTCTAGGTGATTGACGTTCATACCAATAAAAAGCTTGTCGCTATTGCTTGTTATGATAAGCAGCATGCCTGTGCCAATCTGCAACCGTTTTCACGCTACACGAGATAATTGCGGTAAAATAACCACTTTTGGGGGGTAGCTGTCTTTGATGCCCACCTGTGAGGCTGTGCCAGCCTCCTTGAATCTAAGGGGTCAGGACTTGGACTGCTAAAATCTACGTTTAATGCTGAAAATTTCATGCGCATGTTGTCTTGGTCTACCTCCAGCCATTTTGTCGCAATTCAGTGTTGAAATGTGCACTGCATCCAAAAATTGAGAAAAAAATTCACTAAAAACCCCTTTTTTGGGGGTTCAAGGTCGTTCAAGATCATCGATGGCGATAAATCTAAAAAGCATGTCACCAGTGCTTGTTATGATAAGCCACATGTCTGTACCTATCTGCAACCGTTTTCACACTATACGAGCCAATAACAGCATAATAACGTCTTTTTAAAAGGGGGTACCCCTCTTTGATGCCCTCGTTCGAGGGGAAACCCAGCACCCACAGGCACAAAATTTTGTCACGATAAACTAGAGTCCTTGGGGCAGCCCGCAGTGAAGATTTCGTGATACTAGCTTGCACCATTTTGATACAGTTCACAAGTGTGATAGACAGATGGACAGACAGACAGACAGACGCCTAGACGATGGCCAAGATACGCGAATCATTCTGCTATCGCGCGTAAAAATGAATCAAAGCAGCTGATGATAAACCAGTCGAAGAAAATCTAATCCATCAATAACAATGACTAATCTTTAACAACCAAATGGCCTTGTCAGTAGTCGAACTGTTTCACTTACGACAATGCAAAACTATGCAACAAAATACTCCATTTACCCAACAAACTGGTGTCCTGATGAGCCTGTTTCTTCCACTCGACAACCTGATCTAGCATCTCATCAAAGTGGAAGTCGAGCTTTGAGTCTGTGTCCAAATCGACGAGCTTGCCATGCTCATCCACCAGCCAACACCGATCACTCACTTCACGCAGTGGAATATCCAGCTATGAATAACACACATCAACCCAAAATCTTTGAATAAACCCATAGCACTCTTCAAACAGTAAGACATTGGCTACACGACTTCGACAAAATACAATATTCATTCAGTAATCTGTTGACATCTTGGCACACACTGTTGCCTTCCTCGACATCTTGTTCAACTTCTAGCAGCAAACAAAAATCATTCCAATAAAAGCAACAGTCATTGCTGACACATCATCAAATCAGTAATACGGGTTTTATTTTGAAGTAGCTTATATCAAACTGGCATTTGCTGACTGTAGGCAGACACAAATAGATGTTAAGCACATGTTAATTGAATAATATTAGCACAGTTTATCACACTTCTTGCAACAAATTGAGGAAAGAAAAAATATTTATTATACCGTAACGCAACCACAATTAGGGATGCTTGTTTATTGCGGAGAATTTTCTTAAAATATGCGAAACTTTTTAAGGCAAAATATGCAGGAAAATGTGCGTAATTTAGCAAAATATGTGGCGTATTTTTTCCACATATTTCCGGCATTATGCAACTTCGAGTGACGGAAAATCATAATCACGATCATTAATAGGCCTATTAGGCACAGTTTTGACATTTTCGACTTAATTTATTCAACATCTAATTGAAAATACTGGTAATCATTTGCTGCCAAAAATATTTAACCGTCTTAAAACAACGTTGAACAAGAAAAATGCTGAAAAAATGCAATCGCATATGCAGAGATATGAGGCATATGTGCAAATATGTGCAAATTTTTGGATATGCGGCATAATTTCCACATATGCGATTTTGAAAATGCCATTATATGCGGAAAAATACGCGATATGCGGGTTTTGGCAAAATATGTGATCGCATATAACCAGCATCCCTCTACACAATGGTTAAAAGGTTACTCAGTACCAGCAGATACAACAGTCAGTCACTTACAGTCAGACAAGCAACTAGTAAATGCAAAAAACAAACAGAAATATTCATAACTTGTTGAACACAAAGTATAGCACAAATCCTGTCCGAGACAAGTAGCTTTGCTGAGTGGAAGCTAACAGACGAGCCGCTGATTCGCTTGCAATGCACGATGCTACATAAACGTGTTTTAACTGATTGACTGACAGCCTGCAGAAAGACCAAAGCTTCCGAACAGGTTTCAAGCCAGTCAGTCAGTCAAGCGTGCATCAAATCACCTGGTGACAGATGAGTGCAAACGGGTTGTTGACGCAGCCGTTGATAAGCTGAGCCCCGCGACCAACGATCGAACCATCCACCGTATCATCACACACTCGACCACCCACCCTGTCACGACTCTCTAGAACTACCACCTGAAACAGCAACAGCAATATATCAGTGTGAAAGCTACCATCCTCCATGAGCCATTGTTTTGCAGTGTAGTAAAGCAGTGCAGACCTCTATACATAACCTGCCAAACGGCAGGCCAGGCCACCTTGATCTGCGGGACTGGTTCACCCGCCCGCAGAGAGTTACCAATTCGCGTACTAACTGACCCGGCATGGAGTAATGATCGAGACCAATGCACAATCACCACATCAAGCAGCCACAGTCACAATAATACTAACATTTAACAATGACATGCACAAACCATAACAAACAAGCAAAATTCTGTTGGCAAATATGTTACAAACAAAAATCAAGCAAAGTTATCAGCTTTTGTAAATTTTCTCAAAACAACCAAAGTCAAAAACAGGACAAGTGTCAACCTTGCACGATGCTTTACATAAACACAACATTTCAACTTCAGATCTATTACAGTTCTCGAGATATCCAACCAACTAACTCTAGCTGACACCACAAAGTCTGGACTTTGCTGAGGAAAATGAAATAATTATCTCACAAACACACCCCGTGTTGCCCAAACGCCTTCAGGTACTCAATCTGTAACTCATAAAACTATCAGTTTGTCTGTACCAGACATGCAAAAGATGCAGAATTAACTAACCTCGGCACCTAACTTGGTCAGCTGATGGGCAGCACCCAGACCAGCGGGTCCAGCTCCAATCACTATCACTTTACCCTGAAACAAACAATGTTTGCCCTTTATAGCTCAGTTACTAGCAGCCAACTATCATTCAGCATACAAGACATGACTGCAGACTATGTTTACAGCAGAGGTGGGCAATTCGACTAAAACAAATCCAATTACATAGTTTAGACCTAATTGGAGTTTTTTGGTGATATAAGCTCTTTATAAATTGTGCTTTGCAAAGAATAATACTTAATTTGCAGCCCATGTGAAGATACTTTTGCAAATCCAGCAATATCTGTAACATTAACATAACTAAGAGCAAAATCTGTGTTTTGGGTAGTGAGTCAAAACAACCCTTCTGTCCGAACAGACAACAGCAACAGCTACAATGCACTCCAAAATTAAACAAAAATTACCACCAATTATTTATTTTAATACAAACAATTTATTTCAAACCACAACATAATGATAATACACAGAGTATAGATACAACTAACAGTCAATTACGATGCTGATGCATACTCGAAATGTATCCAACGGATAGAGGTCGCGGGTCTGTCCAGTGACTATACCGCCATTGATGTAATGACGCAAGGAGAGATAGCGAATGATAGCTGGCAGCTCGTGCACACAGCGTATTCTTGCAAGTCCTCGACAGAGAATGTAAAGTGTGCAATGCGCCACAGTGAGGACCTCCTGAAGCACCAACAACATGTGAGCTCAGTCAAACACAAATTCCAGAAGCCAACTTCCCTGTGTCTCATCGCAGACGTCATGGACTTACACATGACAAGACATGCAGAAGTCTGCGACTTCACCGTTCCTCACCATGGCAAGTACGCAATAAAAACGCGCGGAAGTCTATTCGACGTGTCAAGGACACTCCCAAATTACATCATGCCAACTTCCCCAATCCCACGTCTTGTCGTAGACATTGCGGACTTATCCATGACAAGACATGCAGAAGTCTGCACCTTCACTGTTTCTCCCCATGACTAGTGATTGCAATCCGGGGATTGAATTCTCAATCCCGGGATCTGGAATTTGAGAAATTTGTATTCCCGGGATCCTGTTTCAAGATTAGGCTTATAGATTGGTCGTTATTTTGGTATCTACAAGAAACTTATTTCATGCATAAGATGTGGTAGACTAGTACGGAAAGTATGTTAGAATGGTGTAAGAAGTGACTGTGATTGTCAAAATACAAATTACAGAGCACAGCAAGGAGTAGTACTTTAGCGTGTATAAAATATTTTACTCACTACACCTCCAGAATTGTTATTTTTAGCATTTAACGCTCAAAAAAGTGTGATTTTAACAAAATTTTCTAATCCCGATATCCGGAGATTGGGAGATTGCCAATCCCGAATCTTGGAGGATCCCGGGATTCAAGATTGCAATGCGTCAAAGTCTGTTTGTTATGTAGTAACAGGAATTCTCCCAAATTCCATTGGAATGATGCAAATGGGCTTGTTGCAAACTTGTCCAGCGATTTCTGTAAACCATCTCGACATAACACGATGGTTTAAAACCATAAAACTTCCCTATGACATCCCCGTTTCATGATCCACATGTGCAACTTCACCACGACAAGGCGCTGACATCCCTGAGACATCCCAGATATTCAAATTTGGCATATTTCAACACATGGCACAATGAAACTATTTACAGCCCAAGTCAACAAGCTGTACTGACAGTTTGATGCACTACTTGCAATGAACTGAACTAAACTAATATATTCCTGCTACATAATTACAAAAGTTCATCTACACTTCGTTGTTAATTCACCAATTACGTGATTATCAACATTAAGTCAGTAAGTAAGGTAATTTATGAAGTGCAGAATGTCGACGAAAACTTATCGAATCTGAAGCGCAGATGATCTAATAGCTATACTGTAGAAAAGTTTTCAGTTGGCGATGAAAACAGTATATAAACGGGGAACTGCGAATGTCTTAGAGAAGGGTATTAATTGTCATAGCTCAGCTGTACTTTAAATTACATAAGTAATGTTCACAGAATTAATAACAAGGCAATAAATACATGTAGCAAACAACCTTTGGATGTAATGCCCACAGAGCCAAAACAGTATTTCTGACGGCCAGGTACATGACTTGTTCTCTGAAATACACAAAAACCACAACAACCCACATCAGCTGCTGCCCGACATTAACAGAATGCAAGTGATCTTGATATATCCCTGGCAGTTTGGCATATGATCAAAAGTTTTACTATTTAGGACTAACTCCCAGTTAGGCCAAGCCCTGAAAATAACTTAGAATGGAAAGTGTTGAGATACCATTTGAACTTCTTGCATGCCATGTACCACTTCAACAACTACTGCCTAAAAGAAACAATAAGCCTAATCCCAAATGAAATGTGAGCAAATTCAACAACAGCCATCAAATCAGTTATTCAACTTCAATCATGCACCTCCCACTAGTTATCATCTGAGAAGTAACTGAACGTCCCATCTAACAAAAAACAGGCACTATAGAGACAACAGGCACTATAGCGACTCGTCCCAGTAAATAATTGGAATGCTACAGATAACTGCAAGTTATTTTTAAATACCAAATGATCCAACAGTTCCACGTGAATTAATACAATGATTGCGTTCTTTTTCAATCATCTGAGCAATATGAGGCGCTTAAATTCGTTCTTAATCAGGTCCAAGTGAAACGCTCTGCGTTATAAATCAGATCCAGATTTACTACGATGCGTCTAAGAAAAATCTGACATCGCAGAGTGATTTTTAATAAGCCCCTTCATGCACACATGAAACCCCGTATTGTTTCTGTTTTTGATCATCTGTGGAAAACCGAAATCCAACGTAAACAACACATTACTCTTTTTCACCAATCTCATCTAACAAATCTGTCTAGATCTAGATCAATCTGATTTTTTTTAAAAAAATGCAGTCAATGACAGCAAGCAGGTACTTGGCATATTGCGGAAAATGTGCCTGCTCGTCATCGGTCATCTTGTCTGCAGGAAGCGCTAATGCAAACGGATCGCAGTTCGGCTGCAAAAACGGCTCGAGTATCTCAATCAGACCAGGAACTACAACAGATATCATACACTAATAGCTGCAGCTGGTCAGCTAATATTACATAATCAAGGAATCTCAGTTAACAATATCATTAGATTCTCATAATCACACAACTGAAAAAGGCAAAAAGATATGTAGTTACTTGATATATTACTAAGTCTATCTATAATGCACACTGGTGCGATGCCAGAGCTATGGTTACATTCTCAGCCGCAGAGCACCACCACCACTCGGCCAGTACCAAATAATACTGCTTGGTGACAGAGGCACATGAGAGTAAACAACTTGCCATGACTGTTTAACCCTTTAACTACCGGAACTAAAAAAATACTAATATCGAGATATTTTGGCGAAAATATACGTTGTATTACAACTTCTTCTGAAACCCCAAAACGTTAAAACATTTAACTACTCCAAGTAAAAAGTGCTAGTACCACAAGATTTTAGTAAAAATATCATTCTACTAACGTGATACAAAGCCATGTGGAGTAGGCACC
>Ga0209671_1006241_pt1 | contig 12200 bp, 11 predicted proteins | sample WorMetHERISLAND2_2_FD_187401 | JGI IMG/M metagenome (GOLD analysis project Ga0209671, IMG submission 187401) | Marine gutless worms symbiont microbial communities from Max Planck institute for Marine Microbiology, Germany - Olavius geniculatus... | ecosystem: Host-associated > Annelida >...
TGCGGACGTTGTAGATGGGGCTACACAGTTTGTAGGAGGCGGGGCTACGTCACTCACCGTCGATAACCCACATTCCGGCACATTTCAAGGATCCAGTAGCGTAGAAAAGGGAGAGAACCGACAGTCTCCCAATACTCCGGACAAGACATAAGCTCTAGGCTTCATAGGATTTCGTTTTTGTCGAAAAACTGACGAAAACTGGTGGTCGTGTCGAAAATATTGTTTTTTGCCGAATTTCAACAAAATTTGCTAATTTTTTCTTTTCTGCCAAACGAAAAATGACATTTTTGGCGGCAAAATTTTTTGAAGCTTATTTATTATAAGAAGCAGTCAATTTCGGATGACGAAAAAAATGGCGAAATTTGGAATTTGTGGAAGTTTTTGGCAAACGAAAAAATAAGTGAAAACCAAAAGCCTCGAAACAGTTTTCGCAAAACTTTATAGAATTAGCTAGCAACAGTTACAGTTATGTACTGGTAAAAAAGTCTTAATTTCGTATGGCAAAATTTCGCGAAATTCGAGATTTTTGGCAAAATTTTAAACGAAATTTGCGCTTATTGACAAACGAAAAATGGCCTTTTTGGCGGCAAAATCCTTTGGAGCCTAATAAGCACGCTTTTAAAGTGCATTGGCAAATTGGTCACTTGATTCTCACGAAAATAATTAAAATTGTTGCCAACATATTTCATATTTTAAAGCTATAATGCATCAAATTCAGTTTCTGCTAGGCCTCCGCCCAGACCCAGCTGAGGGAGCTCACAGGGCTTTTCCAGACTTCTAGGTAAACTTTAGGGTCCTATACTTCGATGGGAAGCGATGATCTGATTATTTCAGCTGTCTCGTCGGCCAAACTCCAGGAAAGATTCGGTGAATGGCAAGAGGCTCTAGAAAGAAAAGGCCTTAAAGTAAATGCGGACAAAACGGAGAATATGGTGTGTGCAAGGACAGCATAGTCACTCCAGATTACGGATAAAAATGGGAAAGCTCTAAAACAAGTGGAAAATTCAGTAATCAGTATTCAGTAATCCATACCCAAGGAGGAAATGAGGAAGACACCACAGCTAAAATTGCTGCAGCATGGAAAAAATGGAAAGAGCTATCAGGAGTGTTATGTGACAGAAAGATGCCCGTTGCTGTTAAAGGGAAAATATACAGAACAATGGTAAGGCCAGTATTGATCTATGGTTCAGAAACATGGACATTGAAAAGGCGTGAAGAAGAACGTCTGGAGAGAACCGAAATGAGAAAGGGGAGAGGGAAAGGGGTTAGGATGAAAGGAAAAGTGAGGAGAAAGAACGAAGGGAAGGAGGAAAGGGAATGGAAAGGGAGAGGAAACCCCCTATTCATATTTCTGGCCACGGCATTTCAGGGATCATAGGAGACTCACATTACGGCACAGTAAACTTGTTTTACAGCCAGCCAGGTAGGCAGTAGCGCTACGTCGCCGTTATGTCACGCTCCGTGAGTTCTCGAGACATCGTGACACGCTGAGGCACGTTCCACGCGCCAGATAGATACCCTACCCTCGCCGTTAACCACCCACCAGTATTGATGGTGCTTGGCAGTAAGTTAGTTCGCCAAGCGTTGTCTGTCGTCTAGTCTGTCATTACGGCTGGCGCAGGCGCATACGTCTTGCGTGTGCCACGGGCGTGCCTGCGGGTCTCATAGACCTCTCCCCCTGTCTCTTTTATTACCGAGACGTCTACGGTGTAAAGATCTGCATGGATCTTAAGTGTAGTTTTTCTATGTCTGTGGCCGCTGTGCCATAAAGTGTCAGAGAAGTTCGTTAACGGCGCAGAGTGCAACACAATCCCGCCAACCTGTGCCGTGCCTATTAGTCCGCATTGTTGGAGTGGGTAAGCAAGTACGCAGTATGGCTTGTGCCACTCCAGAGTAACAGTGTGGTGTCGTACTTAACCACGCTCAGATATCATAGATGCATTGTCGTTTGCTTTATGACGCACGACTGCAGCCGAAAGATGTGAAAAGTGCGACTGCGAGCAGAGTGTGCATGGTTTCATGAGCACTAACGAACTTGCACTTAGGCCTACACCGTGTTAGTGCTTTCCGAGTGCTTTCATTGCTGCAACATCTAGTTAACTATAGAAATGTTTAAACCGCTTTTTCGGAGACTAACCATTTATCTGGTTGTACTCTTGTACAGTAGTTAATTTAACTTGTGCAACTGCGACCGACTCCTGGTCCATCCGTTTCGCCTAAGCGGCCTAATCCCATTTTGCCTGCGCTTACGGTCAAGATTAGGGTTAGGGATTAAGCGAAACAGGATTAGGTGAAATGAGACTATACCTTTCAGACTATCACCGTGGCACGTATGTATTAAATTACTTTCTTAGTAAAATATATTTATTCCATCAGTTAGGAATTTACTACTGTGCGCTAACTGTAGATGATCCTGAACGCGTTCTTTGTGTTATACATGTAGAACGTTGAACTGTTGAAAATTGTTTGATCGGCTTGTACCTGTTGACACAATGGCTACGCTGACTAGCTGTCTGCTAGCATTACTGCAGTTTTCATTCACTATTCTATTACAGTGCTCTTCGTTTGACGCTATAGCACGAGCCCGCGACCTATTCAATGGACGATGTGCTCGCTTTAGAACGTGCGCTCTAAAAGCTATGCATAAACCGTCGCAGGCACTGCCTGTAGAAAGAACTGTAAATAACAGGAAAAGTGTGCTTTTAAAGACCAAACCTGCCAATTGCATCGCCATTCGCCAGGGTTTGATTTGAAACGGGCAGAAAACTAAAGGGAAATAGGCTTAATTAAGAGTGACAGCAAAAAAAATATTATGAATTTTGTGCAACAAACAGTGACAACGCTATAGGGGCCTACGCTATACACTGTTTCAAATGTCCGAGTTCGTGCGCCTCTCAAGTGACCTGAGAAAAAAACAATAGGAAGTCGAGGGGGATATGTGTCCTAGTAAGAAGAAAGTAGTTTAAAGTATAGTGTAAAATCAGTGTCCCATGAAACCCGCAGATGTTGAAAAAAACCCGCAAAGGTGAGAACTTCGAGAAAATGTCTAAGAATCTACGTGTTTGGTTTGGTGATCGGCTTCATAGTTTTATTTAAATTCTAAATACGCTACCGGTGCCTAACAAAATGTGGCCGTGCTGTGATGTGTAGATTGAGACGCCCAAGTTTAGTCAGCTGCGACTGCTGTACCCCGGCTACCGACATCACGGCGGCCAGTACACCAACGATGACGTCATTAGGCTGGTACTCGACACAAGCAGCATCAGTCCATTGCGACATTATCATCCGGGCATGTTGCACGGCGGTGCTGTCCGCATGTCCTGGACGCTGAATCGCTACGGCGGTCGTCACGCCATTGCAGACACTGCCGTGGTACAAGGCTACAGTTTCACTGGGGCCTACGGACAGCGGTACATCTACACCAGCCAAGCGTTGTGCACGTACCTGGCCGCGCGCTACGGCGACCCTGTCGTCATCCGGCTGACACAGATTCTGACAGACACTGACAGGTCGTGGTCGCCTCGCCGACGACGTGGGTGGTGGCGGGCTGCGCTGAGAGGTCGGCAAGGCATCGTACGGGTGGTCGTCTACGTCGCAGGTCGGCCCGACTCTCACGTCGCTCTGTGGGACTGCGACCGGTTCTATCAGAGCCGTGATTGGCTACGAGACGCCGCGCACCTTGTCACCGTGGAATTCTGGGAAGCCGCAGGTTCGCTAGCTAGCTGCTCCATTTCTGTGTGTATTTTGACTGAATGAGCAGAATGATTTTGGACTTCGTCACCTGGAAACGGCAACGTCGTCAACAGTTGCCCCTGGTTGCCCCTGCTGTGTGAATTAAATAATTTTAAAGTTGTGTTATTTGCTTATTTCACATTTGACGCACATGTTGATAGTTTGTTATTTTGGTCACCGTAAACAGTTGTCCGTATGAAAATAACAATAAGGTTTTTAAGCCCGATGACAAACTTATACGAATATTGACCTTGATGTTTATGGCGTCGCCAGAGTACAGAGGTTTGCCTAAGATCTAGAGGGGCCCCTACAGTTCGTTGACAAGTTCTGTTACCTTGGTAGCATTATCTCATCTGATGGATCACTGGACGAAGAGATCACACACCGCATTGCAAAGGCGAGTGCAGCTGTTGGTCAGCTAAGGATTCGACTTTGAAATGAAGACGGGGTGCATCTCAAAACCAAAATCGATGTCTCTCATGCTGTTGTATTTAGCATCCTTCTGTACAGCTGTGAAACATGGACCATTTACAGACGTCACATACACAGCCTGGACAAGTTCCATCTCAGATGTCTGAGGCAGATAACTGACATAAAATGGCAAGACAAAATACCAAACACGAAAGTTTTAGCACACTGCGAGATGACTGGAATTGAAGCCATGCTTGTACAAACACAGGTTCGCTGGTCTGGCCATCTGGTTCGCATGTCCGACACACGACTTCCTAAGGCCATCTTCTACAGCCAACTTGCATCTGGAAACAAACCATGTGATCATCCAGTTAAACTGTATAAAGATGCATTGAAGAAAAACCTACAGCTGTGCAACATCGACTTAGCAACCTGGGAAACAACTGCACAAGATCGATTGTTGTGGCGAAGCTCCTGCAAGTTGGGAGTATCCCATTTCGAACATCAACGGATCTCAGACCTGCAACTGAAGAGAAAAAAGAGGAAGGCTGATGTTACGACAACTTCGCTGTTTCAGAACTGTACCATCGGTGGACGTGGATATGCTGCCGCCATCGGACTCTACTCACACATGAGAACTCACAAGCGCTAACTGCTCATCCGTCAACTCGAGACGGAAGACTCCAACATGCAGATGAAAGTTCTTCCAACGAGGTTCATGGGTTAGAACAAGCGGTGTCCGTCGTGGGTTAAAAAACTAGGCGAGCAAAATTTGCAGTTTTCCGTCAGACACTGCAGCGAATTTCCGACAGAATTCTGTCAGACAGTTGCAAATTTCCGACAAAGGAAACTATGCGTACTCAGAATTTCGATTTTTCCCTTTAATTTCTCAAAAACGGCGTTTTTGTCTTCGAATTTTGCATTTTTTGACGACGGCCGTACGTGTTGAGCCGACAGCGAAGTACAATGAGCCAATGGCGGAACGTAGCCTATGTCGAGATGCGACTTCGATGGCTGGAGTGATGTGATCGGCGAGGTAGGTCCGAGGTCTGAGATGTATCTCCTCTACACCGTACACGCGTTTGATGTGCAAAAAGGTTTTAAAAGTAAAGGTGGTGTGTGGCTCTTATTATAGTAAACTCATCACAGAGCTACGAAGCGTCATCTGCCATATGAGATCACAGCCACACCGTGTTAACTGCCACCCGACACCGGCGACACGGGTGAACGTGCCCTGCTTTAACCCCCGCCAGACAGGCCGGTACTCGATTCATCTACCCCAGAGGGATGAAAGGCTGAGTTGACTTGGGTGGTTGGTTATATACTTAGATTCTTTACCTGTCCGCCGACAGTCACCCATCCCAGCAGTGACCACTTTGTAGTGACCCGACCGGGAGTGGAACCCACGACCTCTCGATCATAAGTCGGACACCCTACTGTTACACCTTTGTGCGTGTGTGTGATGTGTCTGTAGACTCTCATTGTATGTCGTCTGTTCGGTCGTCTGTTGCTGACGTCACGCTGCAGTCTGCGGTGTCTCCTCATCTTCAGACGCTCGACCCGTCCGTTCACATAGTCGCCAGACACAACTTTGCTGCCCCGGCCTACAGCAACGACGACACGCAACGACGACAACGCTCAGGAGACTACAACAAACTGTGGCTTCAGTGATCCTTCGTTCATTACCACCGGTTTATTATTGTGGTCAGTGGCGTAGTAGTAGTTGTTGTTGTTGTCGCAGGGCGAGGACTAGGAGGATTAATTGCCACTCTTACGTCCAAAAAATTCTTTTTGTCGAAAAATTTTTGTCTAAAGTACAAAAATTGGGGCCGAAAGTCCACCGTTTCGGGGAATTTAGTACGGACATTATTGAAATTTTGAGCACCCGTAATTTTATTTATGGGAGATTTCCGGCTGCATGTCATAAAATTGTAGCTATATATCTCTTGACTTTCTTAACCCTCGACGCCACCGAATTGACAAAGTGATTGCGTTGTGGAACAGAGTGCTTGTAGCAGCCCAGTCTATGGCACTTAGCTCTTAAAGTCGTGTTGCTGATATTGTTGTTGTTGTCTCACGTCTCTGTTTTCACTCTAGTTTTTGCGCCCAAAGCCTAGTTTTCGTTCAAAGCAACACGCAACAGACGCAGCGCAACGCAACGAACTCAACGTACGCTAAGAACGCGACGCTAAGTTATACGCCAAAAATACGCAGTGGCATTGCGTGCATTGAAATGGATGTAATTAGCTTTAGTCAGTCGTGACGTCGTTGTGATCGAACTGGTTAGCAATATTGGTTTCGCTTTGGTGGCCACGACTATATGTTCGTAATGTCGTCGTATATGGTCAGATGTATGCGTAAAACAGTCGCTGATGGAATTCACGTGATTTCGGCTCAAGTTACGAACCCACCATGTGCACGTAGGGCCCGTGCACTATACGCACGACATAATGCCTCGTGTGTTCATGCGAATTGCTAATCAGTTCGACTACCAAACTGATTATAGCGACGACGACGATGATTTCGTCGTGTCGTCTCTGCATTCTCAGTGCATGGAAATCAGACCTGTCTGAAAATGGCGCGACCGCAGGAGACATGGGGTGCTGCGATCACATAAACAATTTAGGCTGAAAACAGAACAGCAGGCTGATACTTATTTATGCTAACTCACATTAGCGTTTTTGCATTCGATGATTTCAGGCTATCATTTGTATGTTTAGAGATATACACTCCGCAGCCATTATGGGGGGTTGGCAATTCTGCTGGTCCCCTTATAGAAAGTAAAAAATAACAAAAATATGCAAATCAATCAAAAGAGGAATGGATCGGGGGAGTAGGCCTGGCATAGCGCAAAATATTTCTACTAGTATAGGCTACACTTCGGCCCTCGGCCCTATATATGTGTCACTGTTCGAACAGTTATGCGTTTGCAGGTCGTCAATGATATAGGGTGCTTGAACTATCGTCATTCCAGTATAAGTAAGCAGTTGAACAACTTAAAGTCTTAAACTATAATAATATGCCGTTCGTCGATTTTTTCAGACTGCAAATAGCAAAAGAGTGGTGTATCATATCGCAATGTGTAAATTTGTGTGTAAATTTGTACGTATTTTTTGTAATAGTGATGCACGGACACGGGTATTGACTGACTCGTTATTCGATACTGTCGATTGCTGATAAGATATCCGCGAACTAACGATATTCGCCATCGTTTTTCTTATCGTTAGTTCGCACATCTCCGTTTGTATATTGCGGTGTACTAGACGATTCTTTGCTGAATTCTAGTCGTAGAGCTTCGCCGTTTGAATTTGATTCGCCTGTCTCGACGTTATAATGGACTTTTGCGAATTTTTCTCAGAGATGCAGGAGTTAGCGTTTATATGAGTTGTACAGTTGAAACGGTCTGGTAGTTATTTAGCAACGTAGCTGTAATGTTTTACTAAACGTATTTTATTTGAAAATAAATTTAGAGAAGTTTTTCATTTGGATATCTATTAAAACCGAAAATAAATGGTTTTCGTTTGTCACCGCATGTCCGCAATTTTGGCTAATCATTAAAAAGAGCGACGTCGAAATCATCAAATAAATTATATTATCTTTTGTGGTTCACTATTGAAAATATGTGATAATACGGTGCACTCGTTCGTATATTATGTTACCAATTCGATGTGAATAAGAAACGTTTTGCTCAAGCGTTGACGTTTGTCTGATATTGCACGATAAAAGTAACCACAAGCATCAGATATGGAACTATTTTTACGATTTTTTCGTCCCACGTGTACTACACTTAGCAATAAAATTGCCAAAGAGTTATCAGTATAATAGCTTAATAATCCTAAAGCACTAAGTGATCTGGTTCCAGGCTCAAACTATAACCACAACTGGCACAACTCTGCATCTTGTGGACACAGTATATTACAAAATGTTAACGGTATCAATATTATAGATGTATTGTGGCACCGTGCATTAGGAAGTAAACGGCACGTTTGTTTTAAATTGTATGAATATTGCGTTCGTATTTAACATTTTTCGTTATAAAATTAAGTGCACACACAATCCGATTATTTTGCAGTGAGAGCAGTAATTAGCCGCTGTACAGGTAGGCGCTTGTAGGGTCTCGCAAGCAGGCAGCGACATACCTGTGTTCTGGTATTCAGTGGTCAGACACTGAGACTATAGGCCACGCTAGAATGTCTCAGAAAGGAAGAGACGGAGAGAGAAGGAGCTAGAGAAAGAGGATGACTTCTGGCGGATTACTTTCTGCTCAGATAGTTGCTTTCTTAATTGACGCGTAAGCCGCTTACCAGCAGGCCGGATTAGGTCCTGTTCGGTGAAATCGTGGGGCCTTCACATAATTTTTCCGACACTAATCTACATTTACAACGATTATGGCGCTATACAAATCAAATCACTTGCTTACTTACTTATTTACAATTTGGGTCTACAGGAATTCAGTGAATTCGAAAGTTTTAAACCGCTGTAACTTTACGTCAAGTTTTTCACAATCGAACTGAAAAAGTAGGTGACGTTGAAATTTTCAAATTTTGCAATAAGGCGTACCAAACCTCCCATGCAAGATAATTTTGCTCTAAAGTACACCGAGTGAACCTTTAAACGTCGCAACACGCCATACAAACGTCCCCATAGGCCTTAGGTAGGTGGAAACCCTCTTTTTATCGGCGGATGTTCGGCCCAACCTACTGAAGACTTGGAGCGAGCGCGTCGCGACACTACACGCGCCAATGACTTGCCGACAGAATTATTGTCATTCGCTAGATGGCGCCATTTTCTTATCCAAAGTTGATTCAAATAAATTACGACTTTATATTGAGAATGATGAACTGACGTTGATTTGTGTCAAATTTGTTGCCGATCTAGTCAATACTTTTATACTTGTAGGCCTATATTAATACTTGTCGCACTTCGTCTTACTTTGCATAATGTGGCAGCTAGGCATATGCTATAACTCGTATTTGTGAAAAAACGAACTAAACTCATGCGCCAAAACGAACCGAATACTGCGCATCTCCAGTTAGTAGTGAGTGGGGTGGTGGTGGTAGACAAGACGAATTAGCAGCGGCAGCAAGAGGTCGCTAGCGTCGTACGTACGTCGCGTCGCGTCGCCGTCGAGTCGCAGTCTCATCTGGTTGCTTTAGTCGCCTCGCATCTCTTCAGTCGGTAGAAAATTCATCGACTTCGCAGCTACATAGGCCTACGATTCTGTAACGCGTTGGGAATTGGGTCTGGCATAGACTGCGATAGCGCGGGATACGATATTCAATGGTTTCTATCAACCAGTGGCGTATTTAAGGGGGGCATGGTGCGATGCCCCCCTTTGGCCTGACCAATTTTTTACAGGCGACTTTATATGAAAAGGTGCGTTTTTGCCATTTTCCAGCAAGAATTGCAAAATATTCAACAATGTTTGATGGGCTTTTTTCATACCGATACAATATGCGATTAACATCGCCATGTGAGATTACATCTGATATGGCCCTGGCGTCGTCGAACGCTTTTGAAAACCAGCCGCAAGCCGTATAGTATAACAAACAGACAGGGACAGACAAAACGTAACTATGAGCTCAGCTTAGTCATTAGCGAGTGGAGACGACAATGGCAAAGCGTCATACCTCATACGTTTTACGATGTCAAACGCCAAAGACTCGGCGCACCGCTTGCGAGCGACGACATCGGCGACGATCAACGGATCAATCTGACGCTCGCCTTGGCTTCCCCCTTTGCCAAATCCTAAATACGCCACTGCTATCAACCCAAATCTGAAAATCGAAAATCGGGCTCGCGCTCTAGCTCCCCTTAGCTTCCTCTCCTTCCGCCGGATCTAGGCAGAGCCCAGCCACCAAACGATTTGTGGTGCATTTTGAGCTAAAAGCAACACTTCTGATGATAGCAATTTTGCATGAACCCTTAACAAATTTTCGCCCCAAATTTTTCACCAGGTATACGGATACAAGCCCCTGGCGATTTTGATTATAGAAAACGTTAGCTAGACAAGCCGACAGACGGTGCGACAAAATTCCGAATTCCGACAGATTGTTCTATATCTTCGAATCGATGCTCAAAATTTCAATTTTGCCCCTATTTTAAAAAAAGTTTTTCGACAAGAGTCAAATTGTTCGACAATGTTCCGACAGCCCAAAATTTAGGGAGTTGATAATTTTTTCCCTCCCTCGGCCACGACGCCATTGTTTTCACGCATCGTCCTCATGTTAACTTCGACTTATCACTATATCTGATCCTCACTGATTCACAATCCTGACATCACTGCTACTAACCCCCAGACATTCGCGCTGCTGGGCACAGAGTGGGAAGTCATGCTAAGAGGTCCGTTCTGTGTAGAAGAAACAGTTGATTAGAAGTCGTCTGCATGGTCTGAGGTGGTATTATGCGAGCACGAGCCAAAGGTCAACGTGTGTGTGTGTCGCTATTGACAGCTGAGTCGTAAAAAAAGCACGAACAGTCGTGCAACAGTTCTGCGACTGTCGCATTGTTGTCGTCGTCGTCGCAGTGGCCGCCTGTATGCGAAGTATAGGCCCCTACTAAAGCCACAACCCATGGCAGTCTACTCCGTACCGCTTTCTGCTTCCAAACGACTAAAAAAACTAGATCTGCATGCTGCAGAATTTAACGATTTTTTTCACGCGATCAGTGATTAGAAATTTTAATGAATAAAATGCAACTTGAAGAAGGATTATCCAATTTTAATAATTTTAGGTATGAATAATCCTGACAAAATTGGCCATCAATTAAAGAGCCTTTCATTCTCCACCTAACCAAATGTCTGCTTCTGCACTACCTGCAAAAACGCAAAACAAGCGAAACATGCTCTTTGAACAAAAACGCCCGAAAAAACATCGCCGACATTATCGACCTTAACTTTAATTATTAAGAATTAACAGATTTTAATATTTTTGGCACAATTATTTTCGACATAACTGGCTATCAAAATATGCCTGTTCGAGTTCTCACCTCACTCAATGTGTGTTTCCGCACTACCTGAAAAACCAAAACAAGCCAAATAGGCCTATGTATCAACAAGTCTGGCCTTTGCCGGTAAAAGCTAACCGCAACGGTCACTATAGCGGGCCGTTGCCGACTGCACGCGGTTGCAAAAACTTCTCGAACTGACAATAACTGTTTCTAAACAGTTTCTTGAGCTTTCCAGCTTTTAGTCTAAATCAATTCAGCAGAAAAACCAATTTTGTCGTAAACTGGCATTCAAAATAGTCTCTCCAGTCGTCGTAAATTGTACGTTCAGTCGTAAGGTTTTTTTCTGACTTCTTTCAATCTGGCGATGGTGTTTTTGTTTACGACCGTGTCTTGTGATAAAGTCACACATATTAATGGGGCCTAAATACGCTGGTGATGGACTTTACGTAACTGAATTACCCTGCGGGTGGGCGGAAACGCATGCTGTAATCAAGGAGGGCCTTTAGGTGCGATATTGTCGGTGACCGCGTGGCATAACACGGCACGTGTGTATCACCTTGATGACATTGTGTCATCACCAGTCACCCAGCCAGCCAGCTAAGGCGTTGTTTCCATTCCATCCAACGTAACGCACGTACGCAACGCAGCTGACGCAGCGGACGCAACGATCGTTTCCATCTTTGCGTTTTGGTTTTTTTTGGCACGGAACGTTGTACGCAACGAACGCAAGAAAGCACGTAGCAAACGCAATGAATGCAAGACAAGTACGCAACAAACGTGTGCAACAGACGTGAAACAAACGCAGCTGACGCAACGGCCAAACTGTAAAGGGTGGTTCGGGGGCGCTAAAAATGACGGACATAAAATGGAGAACAAATTTAGGCAAATTGGCAAAACAAAAAAAAGCCTAACGTGAAATTGACGGACATAAAAATGCAAGACATGTTTCAAATGGCTGAGCAGGTTTATACACGGTGCTTCATAAAAAGGACCCCTTTTTGTTTTTTTCATCATTCACTCAAATAATGATCGATTTACACAAAATTTTTACAAGTTGTGGCTGAAAAAATACAAATTTAAAATATTTTAACAAAATATGGCGTTTTAGT
>Ga0209671_1006242_pt1 | contig 12200 bp, 4 predicted proteins | sample WorMetHERISLAND2_2_FD_187401 | JGI IMG/M metagenome (GOLD analysis project Ga0209671, IMG submission 187401) | Marine gutless worms symbiont microbial communities from Max Planck institute for Marine Microbiology, Germany - Olavius geniculatus... | ecosystem: Host-associated > Annelida >...
CCTTGACAGTTTAACTTAGCCTATTTTTTCGTCCCAGAATTAAGATATCTCACGCAACATCGTCCCCGTATAAACACGCCAAAACTCGAAAAAATCTGAAGCACGGTTCGCCGTCGATATTGGATATTCGAAGTGTACTTACGAGAACTTTAATTGGTTCGGCGACCTCCTGGTCGTCGGACCAGTTATCGACGAGCGGCTGTAACTCGCTGACGAAGAGATCGTGTGCCTCGTGCAGTTCGGGAATGCCGCAGAATATCACGTCGATGTCTTCCGCGTTCAGTGCCGCTTCGTCCGTCTTCAGTAGATTGCGAAACATGTGCATCAGCTGTACGATACAATAATAGATAAATAAACAAATAAATAAGATCATCAGCTAATTGGATTTTAGTGGTTAGCAATAACGACATTTGTTCTAAGTTCACTGTCAAAAAGTCAATGAGGTTTGGCCTATTGCTTAGGAAATGGTCCGAAAACGACTAATGATTTTCTGAAAAGATGAGTTTTCAGCAAGGCGAAAAACTTGGGTTTTTGAAGAAAATTTTTAGGTTTTTGACTTTGAAAATTTTCTTTTAAGTTTTAAAAGGTTTTTAGTGTTTATTTTAGGCACGAATTTTTAGGCAGTTTGGACAGTTGCATGCACGTTAATGCATGTGGGCAGACCTAATACTCCGTTTACACGATCAAGCAATCACCAAGCAAACATCGAGAAAACATCGAGCAAACATCAAGCAAATATGAAGCATGCCTAAAGCATAGCCTACAAAAAAGCAAACATCAAGCAAACGTCGAGCAAACATCGAGCAATTAGAAAACATGTCGTGCAAACGCATTTTGATTGCATTTGCTGGATGTTTGCTCGATGATTGCTCGATCTTTGCTTGATCGTGTAAACGGGGTATAACTGTTCAGAACTGCCAAAAACACTGCCGATAAAGCGAACTCACGTGCAATTTGGTTTTAGGCAACTGTGGACAGTTCTGGGCAGTTACATGAAACACGCACGCACATTTTTTTTACATTGGGATTTAGGAACCGTCTTACCATGCAGCAATAATTATAGCAGACCTGTAGTAAAATATCGAGCGTACTGAGGTAAGCGCGCTCGCTGTCGAGAATGTTTGTGACCACCCAACTTCGCATTTTCAACTTATCGCCTTCCAGACACGGCGTTGTCGGCGAGATAAACTTCATCTGTCGTAGCTATACACACAATTACAATAATTGCACATTCATACACGACGAAGCAAACGCCAAGCAAACATCAAGCAAACGTCAAGCAAACATCGAGCACACATCGAGCAAATATCAAGCAAAGATGAAGCAAACATCAAGCATAAATAACGCAATTAGAGCACACGTCGTGCGCGTATTATATTAAATACGTTTGCGCGATGTCTGCTTAATTGTTTGATGTTTGCTTCATCATGTAAAAGGGATATTACTGTAATTAAACATCACTCTTGTTTAGCTTAAGAACGACAAGTACTAAAGGTTAAACAGAGTTCTGAATTTGGCACTCTGGCTAGTCTGAGTAGTGGGTCCCTGGAAATGGCTTTCTCTCCGCTACCTGGTCGGAATTAAAACTGACGATTTCTGGTAGTGTGTGAAGTCTCGGCTCACATCTTAATCCATCTTCTAAACTTTTTAACCAAAAATGTTGCAGTGCGTAGGGTTAAACACAGTGACCGTCCAACAAAATTAATATCCTTAACCCTTTGAGAAAAAAATTGGTTACCCCACTCATGGACAACAGTTAGGCCTACGCCCGACGATTCTGGAAAAATTTACCAATCACTGAATAACAGACGGCTATAGACTGAGTTATTCCTTCATTCTATCATTCATTGCTTTGTTATCGTGATTTGTCAGAACGCAAGCACGTGCACAATATAGGCCTACCGTACAGTGAATATACGAGCAAGTCTATGTACATTACAGGGTGGGCCAAAAAATTGGCACAATGTTCTTATACGCAAATAACTTTACCAAATATCAACCGATTTTTATAATTATTTCGCTGTCGGGAACGAAAAAATGTAGTGAAACTGTAATTAAAGACCACCACACTTTATATAAGTCGCTACACTATCTTGTGAAATGTCAAACATCGCACTTAAGTCGGCGCCGACACTGACCAATTGCGGTGGTCAACGTTGATCGTGCCTGACGTGGCCTCCAAACAGCTCGGACGTAAATCCGGTCAATTATGCTGTTCGTGGGCCTATCAACGTCGACAGCTAACGACAATTAACCAGCTGAAGCAGGCAATCGTCACTGAGTGAGGCAAACTGTCGCAGCGTTTGGTTGATCGCGCCATTGGTCAGTGGCGTCGACGGCTTGAGTGCGTCGTCCGGCAGAAAGGCGGACACATCAAACATTTGATGAGAAAACTGCGAGATGTGACAGTTTCTTTAGACAATGACTGAGACAATAAGCAGATTGCTTTCTGTTGTTAATTTTTTTACAATGTGTTGTTACAGATTTCGCCTCGTTTTTAATTGCTACTTTTATGACACTGATATTTCACTAGGTAGTGTAGTTACACACTCGAGATATGGCGAAATTTTAAGTGATAGTGTCGCTACAAATTTGTCCTGATTCCGATAGTAAACGATTTTTGAAAATCGGTTAATATTTGATGAAGTTATTGGCGTAGCCTCTATAAACATTGTGCCATTTTTTGGCCCACCCCGTATGTTGCAAAAACGTGTCAGTTAAACATCAAAACTACAAATCAGACTTGAAGTTAACGCCAATAACAGATTTGCATGACGCACTGCAGAAAACCTAAGATAAGAAACTGAGCGAATATTTCTCACATGATCATCAGAGAGGGGTGACCGATCGTCGACAAACACAAAGTCTCGCGTGGAATCACCGCTGCGGGACGTCGGTGAAGGTGAACCGTCCATAAGCAGTTTACAACCGGCTACCAGCTCCGACACTGTCCAGCACAGATCAGCAAACAAGCCGAGTTATAACCCATTAGTCTCAAATTTCGTTGCCATGGCAACAAAGATCGGTCGGAATAAAATTTTGCTGGCAACATTCAATGGCTCAACCCTGAAAACCATCCTGATGGATGCAAAGACCTCCGAGATATATCTGATACAAGCCGAATTATAGTGCATTTTGTCTCGAATTTCGTTGTCCTGTCAACAAGGTCAGTGGGGGAAAATATAAATAAAATGTTAAATTGGCTGACCCCGATTACCCCACCCCAGAACCAAACCGGAAGTGGATCGGATGATCGGTTCCTGAGATATGGACATTTGAAATTCTTCCAGGAAAGCTCTTCCAAGAACGAAGGTCGGTCGTCGGTCGATCCTCAATATTCATTACATTGAGTGAATTTCAGTTCATTATGCTAATTATGCTATAATTAGCCAAATACTACTCATCGCTACGCTAGAAACGTAACTGCGCGGAGTAAAAAAACACTGCCAAGCCTAGCACAAGGCTAATTACTGTCCGCGGTAGCCGACGTGGCATGCACACAAAACACACAGAAACTTATCTGACTGTGATCTTTGACGTAAGCTTATCGGTACGACCTTGATACGCAATAGGCTTCTAAGCGGTTGCGAAAAGTCATGTTCATGCAAGATCTCATCGATCTAAGTATAGCGGTTAACGACTTATCGTGAAAACACAAAAAAACTTATCGACAATGCTGAAACAATACTGTCGTAGCTACCGCGGACAGTAATAACATCGATAATAATATCCATATATGTAAAAAAACCCACCAGTTTACAACTGTGTGTAAGGACGTCTATAGCTTTTTTTAGTAAACAGAAGTTCACAAAATTTTTTTTCTCCAACGCAGTAGAGATTGCTCTCGATGAAGTTTGTGTTCTTTTGTCGATATCGTGACCAGTTCCAAAATCGCGCCAAATTTTAGATGTTTTTTTTGCCTTCCCAAATTTTAAGAGGGCGATGCCCCTTTATCGCTTGTCGTGTGGCAAAGTTTCATGAGATTACTCCTTTTAACCCCAAAGTTATATGCGCTAATACGCTAAATTATAAGCCAATTTTTGACCCCCTCTGAAAAAAAATTGTTGGGAGAGCCCCCATCCCTAGTAGGGTGTGGGCTAGCAAGACTTGGACATTCTATAGCGCGTGTAAACATTTCGAGACGCAGCACCCCCTAGGGGCTGAAATATGGTATTCCGAAAAATTCGATTTTGGGGTATAATTGCACCTCTAAATCTCCGTAATTATGAATGAATTGCTAGATTTGACTAAATCCCTGTAATTTGGTGCAAACTGACATTATACTAAATTTGTACTCGATTGAGATCTCGATAGTTCTAAACTCTAATTATTTTGAATAGTGTAGGTAAACTGTGAGAACTGATTGTGTTGTATGTTTATATTTTATTTGTTAGACCCCAGTATTATTTTCTGTTAAAATTTTGATCATTTTTCTTATTATTATAAAAACAGTCAAACTCAATACTTGGTTTATCTGGATTTTGCCCACTTATTATTATTTGCTTGTTTTCTAATTTACCGGTAGTAATAATTGTATTTGTGTTGTGTGTTTTATAAATATAAGGATTTGCGGTTTATTTCCCCGCCAGATTTCCGAGTTTGTTGATATATTGCGATAGCATTTAGTATTATTAAGTTGATATAGGTGCACCGCAGTCAAGGTCGTGACACAAACATCGAGCAAACATCGAGCAAACATCGAGCAAATGTCGAGCAAAAACAAAGCACACATAAAGCATAGACTACATAAAGCAAACATCAAGCAATCATCGAGCAAACATCGAGCACACGTCAAGCAATTAGCACATGCATTTTCGATGTTTGCTTGATGATTGCTTGATCGTGTAAACGGGGTATAACGTATCCCCAACGCAAACTACAGTGTACTAATAGATAATTAGATACTTGCGTCAACACCAGTATATTGGCCCTGCAGCGTATTCGAGCAGATATTAGATAATTAGGCTCATTACCACTGCGCGTAAACTAATTACACAAAACACGCACCAGTTTCTGTTACGTGTATAGCCTACAACCGGTTGTACGCTCTTTTGCGCCACGGCGGGAGACCCCCGTTTTAAGCGACGCAAAACGGTGCAAGCTACGAGTGGCGTCAAAAAAAATCAGAAAAGATAAAAGGAGTGATGCGAAAATGGACTAACCTAAATTAGATTAAGCAAAAGATAGCTTTACCGATACGATTATTACATCTCACTCAACATTAATTTTTTTGTAAGCCTGCGTTCCCCCTGGGACTGTAATAACCTCCATGAAATGGACTAAGCTATGCTGTAGTGAAATATTCAGAATAATGCTAATTCGTAAAATCTGACGTTAGCGAAGTCGAAAACAAAATAAGCCTGCAGCTTTATAAAAATCAACTAAAGTCGGTTTGCATTTACAATTCTAGGGTAATTCTGGTTTATGAAGCGATTTTAGAAAATTCAAATTCCCCGTTGCCTAGCACTCACCCTACATGAAATTTTGGAGGCGATCCCTTTATTCCCTGGGCGTCGCGTTTTGAGCTGCACTTAGACCTAGCTGTACGCATGGCTGGACTGGATAAGCGACTACGCAGTACGAGCTTATACCACTCCAGACAGAGCGGTGTCGTACGTAAATCACGCTCGGATCGCACAGACAACGCCGTCGTTTGTTTTATGACGCATCCAAAAATTGCAAAACAGTAGGCCTACCAGTGCGAGCTGAATCAGTGTGGTTTCACAATGAAGACACCACTAAGCAATGCACAGACCAACGTCTCCTGTATGTATTTGGCTATGTTTACATTGACAACCGTTAACTGACAGTTGTATAAAGTCGTTTTTTGTCAGCAGAATTTTTCTGCTCCTAAGCCTGCTACAAAACTAGTTGATCTAGCAATGTGCAACAGCAAACGACTCACTCTTATACCCCGTTTACAGGATCAAGCAGACATCAAGCAAACATCAAGCAAATGTATTCAAAAGACACATGCACAACGTGTGCTCTAATTGCTTGATGTTTGCTTGACGTTTGCTCGATGTTTGTTTAAAGTTTGCTTGATGTTTGCTAGATCGTGTAAACGGGGTGTTACAGTGTCAAAATAACTTTCACCGCCCGTCGGCCTGAGTCAACTGTCACGTGACGTTGCTATTTTTGTACACGGAGCAAACTTTTTAAGCCGCATGTGCGTTAAAATATAAAAAGTCAGGCCTGGGTCTTTTGTATTATGTCGGTTACTGTGCGTTTTAGTCACTTTTCAATTCTACTGTAATTTCGCGTGCACTATTATGCGGAATTGCGCTTCGCAGCGCTCGCCATTCCGCTTACACATACACATTTCTTCATAGCGTGGTCTATCTGTCTGGCTGGCTGTCGTCTGTCACTTTCGTTCCATTGCTTTAACCCTTTGACGTACAGTGCTGTAGGCTGTAGACGCGATGTTCTTTACAAACGTATAGGCCTGCCCATTCTAATGATGGTAACGTTTTTTTATAGCATGAGTATATTGTGTACTTCAACATGGCCAGCGATCAGAAAAAAAGAAGAAGAAATTAAGCGATCGCTATCACCAGACGGCGCCACGCGTAGCGAAATCTTTCAGCCTGTCGGTCTATAGCCACAAAAAAATCTCACAAAACGATTTTTCACCCGACAGGCCTATGGACGCAATAAGTTTAAGACAGCGACTACAAATGGCTGGATAAAACATTGCTCGAATGTTAGTATTTTGTTTCAAAATGTTGGTCTCAAGTTAGCTGTTAGTACGTAAAACAGCTGCAGACTGACGAAGGGACGGACGGACGGACAGTGAAACGGTCGCCAGAATGCGTTGCACGGTCAGCTATAGAAGGGCCGCATAAAATAATCAGCAATTTTAAGGCTTGACAAGAAATAACGTGCTTAATTTTACCAAGCGAAATTATATCAAGCTAAACAGTTTTTTCTCTGCGTGCATGTTTTCACATCCAAGACAACTTAATAGGCCTATAGACCTACGATATTATCCAACTGTGCATGTTTTAATAAACTAGCCATGTGCGCAAATCCATAGTTTCCATAGAATGTGCCAAAATGCACAATTTCGAAAACACTTTTTTTTAAATAAGGTTGAAAAATTAGTCCTTTTATTTGACCCATCCTAGATAATAATAGCGTCTTTTTCTCAGGCTTGTATATCAGCTACATAAAATTTCAGTCTTCCCCTACAAATTTATGACTACATCTAAGCTTATATGACTACAACTCCGATACATTGACGTTTTTATCGACAACCGGATTTATACGAATAGTCCGTTTTATTGGTTTAAACGTACACACTTGACACCGACTTTACTGTGAACAAATAAGACACACACACACATGTCGAGGTCATATTGCTTACTGGTATTAAAACGCAAAGTGGCCGGCGATAAAATGTACAACAGGTAATATCGGGTCTACGCGCTAGAGATTTATGAAATTCAGCGTTGCGCACCTTTGTCGCAGTTCGCCCTTAACACAGGCCCGAACGCAGGCCGTAAAAATAATATTTGAGATGCGAGGTGATCGCAGCGGACTCCAATCTACAATGACTTGCAAATTTGCCCATGCACTGCATATTTTTTACTTTACCTCCGCCGGAGAAAGGAAGTAAAAGCTAAAAAAACACTTGCTATAGCGTTTCTTACAGTTGCGCAGAAGCACTTTACAATCTCGGAAGTGGCAGCTGATTGGCATGAACCAATGACACCGCAGCGCACTATGCGGTCGTCCACTGCTCGCGTAAACGAACAACTAAACTAGCGGCTTGCAGCAAGCGGACATATCACCGACCCAATGAGCCGATGTTTTTAACGCGTGCCTTTGTAACTTTCTATTTGTTTTTTGCAAGATTTGCGTAAAAATGACAGACCACAGAATATCAATAGCGAAATTATTCTTCAACGTGTCAATTTCGTCTTCAGACGAATATCTATCACATTCTTGACAACGAGACCTGGAAAATAGGCCTAATGTACCAAATCGCAGCGGCTTCAGGAAAATGCAAGGCGTGCAGCAATCTGATGACAATTAGGCCGAATTGCTTCCGCGCAAACAACTCCGCCTATAGCTGCACATTTCTCCGTAGCGTGGTCTGTCGTCTGTCTGTCGTCTGTCTGTCGTCTGTCACTCTAGTGCACCCTGCTTAAACCGTTCAACGAATTTGCATGCCACTTAACGGGTATGGCCTTCTGAGGTTCAGTAAATCGGGGTCTCGTACTCTAAAAAGAGCGACTTGGGGGTTAAACCCCCAACCTAAACTTCCACTTACCAGCTACTTGTGATTTATCAGGGGCAGCACCAATCAGCAATTTCGCGTCATACCGAATTATTTCGGTCACTTGTTTTATTTAACGACAAAGTCATATAGCCTAGCAGACTTCTTATTAGTGACCAGCAGTAGCCACTGTCCTATTTCTCACCGTTTCGGAGACAGGCTACGCCATTTTCCAGGTCTTTCACAGGTCTATTCTATGCCCTGTGATTTGTAATTGGTCCGTCATTTACGTGCTTTGCATTTTTTCCGGAAAATTGGCCATATCTCCGAAACGGTGAGATAGGACCTATATACGGCCAATGTTACTATTAATCACCAATAGAAAGTGGCATAGGCTCTTTCAGATGAAATGAAAATCATCGACCTTGGACGACTTTGAAGATCACTGAAACCAGTTCGGTCGGCTATCCTAGCGACAGCTGGGCTTCTTGTTAATCTCACTAGCGGTCGACAACTAAATACAGTGATTGAGATATAATTATTTCAAGCTAGTCGGCTGATTTGCGTGATGGCTCGAATAAGCCTACAGCCCGATTAAACTGACGGCAAATTTAGTTTCGACAAGGGTGACTGCAGAAATTTTAACGCTATTGCGCAACTTGCGGCGCCCAGAAAATAATTTCAGCCGTTTGCATAGAGCGCACGTCCATAAGCCTACTTTCGTACATATCACATGTATACGCACTGCAGTTGCGATAGGCCTAAACAGCGCAGTTGAACTAATTGCACGTCGGCCTACGGGGCTATGCACACCAGACTGCAAGTGCTCTAAATCGCAAAGCCACAACGTAGACTTACATTTTACTACCCTGTTATGCGTCGATAGCTATAGGCCAATAGCTCGTCAGCGACGTCAGGTCAATGCGTTTATTAGCAATAGGCTGGCTTATAGGCAAGCAATAATACACTGTGAGCCATAAAAACACACAAAAATTTATCGATCATAACTTAAAGGTGGATTATTAGATTTTAATAATTTTTGGTACAACTATTCCTGACATAACTCTCCATCAAACGCTTATTTAAGTTTCCGCTTCACCCAACATATGCTGCTGCACTACCTGTGGAAATCAAAACACATGAAATCGGCGTTAAAATGAACAAAAACGCCAAAAACCATCCTTGACATTACTGATAGTAACTTGGAGAAGAATAACGAGATTTTGATAGTTTGTGGTATAAACATTTCTGACATAGGCCTAACTGGCCATCAAATGGCCGTTCAAATTCCCAGCTCACCTGACGTCTTTTGCTGCATTACCTGGGGAAACAGAACAAATGCAACATGAGATTAAAAAAGAAAGAAAACATCAGTAAATTTAATCATTACAGATAGGTAGCCGTTAACAGCCCTGATCACAGTCCATTCGACAGTATTTGCAGTGCTATGCAGCAGCGAGTTTATGAGATGCTGTTTAGAAACATCAATGAACTCAAGAAGCGATTGGTTGAAGTCTGAAGCAGAACATTGGTTCACTTCACTTTTTGACCTAGACTTTCGCTGAGACTTTCGCTGAGTCTAAACTTCGGTCTAAGTACCTACTAGAGTCAAAAAGTGAAGTGATTTCGCTGAGACTTTCGCTGAGTCTAAAGTACCTACATAGACCGAAGTTTGGACTCAGCGAAAAGTCTCAGCGAAAGTCTAAGTCAAAAAGTGAAGTCGCCCATTATCAACAGTGCTATAAACCCAACGAGAATGCATCTTCCTGCCTGTGCTTACACACATGGCCGATAATTCGAATATTTGCTGTCAGCAGTTGCACAACTGGATAATTAGATAAACTGTCAACCAAAGTGCTAAAATTTAGACAAAATGTGCCAAATATGTGTTATTTTAATCAAGTATTTAATCAAGTATTTAATCAAGTATTGCATTGAATAAAAATTAATATTTTGCTTGTTTTGATTTCCCCAAATAGTGCAAAAACAGACGTTTGGTGCGACGGGAACATAAATAATCCTTTGATGACCAGTTGTGTCTGGAATATTCATACCAAAAACTATTTAAATCTGATCATCCAACTTTAAGTTACGTTCGATGAATTTTGGTGTATTTTATTATTTTTTATGCCTCATAGTGTACATTGTATAGTATATGCTATACAATGCTGCAATACGCGTGCAGTGGTCGTCATGAAATTGACAGATCTACGGGCTGGGTGCAGGCCAACTGACAGAAACACAATAAAATACCGCCATAAATCCCACGACTTTGTGCAACAGTAGGCTACAATGTAACTGCTCAGTAGCGAAAGCATGATTTTTTTGCAATAAGGTCTCATCATTTTACACTGTTCCTTTTCTTTTAATCTCCCGTCTATTTTCCTCTTAGTTTTTCCTTTCTCGTATTCTTTGGTGATTGTCTTGCGCATCAATATAGCTGTTTTTTTTTCTTTTTTGGGGGGGCGGAGGAATGGAGGAGGCGACAAGCTGACAGAAAAGCCGCATAACGCGTCCGTTCCTCAGTCCGTATATCTTACGAACCCCTAACTCACAAGAAATAGGGCCTATAATGTTTGAACGTTCGCCAGCATACGAGTAATTTATTGGCTTTTTTTTGTTTCCCCAGATTAGCACACCGATGAGCAGATTTTGTAATCTAAAACTTACACTTGCTGCGTGAAGTATCGACTACAAAAAAGGCCAGCCAAAGTGCTAAACAATAGTGGAATCCAATCTTATGCAAAACACCGCTATGGGAGCTCACGGCATTTCCAAACCACCTACTAATTTGTAATGAAGCAATTACTGCGATTTTTCCCAAAGCCCATCTCATGGACCACATGCCTGCCCCTTCCAAAAATATAGAATAACGTAAGAGAAAATTAAGGAGCAGGCCTATAATAACTGCGTGCAAAATGCAGGCCTAGATCCATTTGCTTTTCATATTTCAAAATACGCCTCTGTCAAACCACGCCATCTAGCATCAGTTTTGTAATATCTACATGTAGTTTCCGTTTTCATATCCCTGAAGTGTTTTAGTCCGATTAATAAAACATTGATGATTAAAACGGACTAACCGTCATCGTCCGTAGATACCGACGAGGGGACCGAAACGACGATATCAGAGAGCGTCTGTGCCATCGCGATCCGACGACGTTTAGAACTACATTATTCTCTACATTATTATATACCACGATGACCTAATCAATTCACTCAGTGTCCACTGCGCCTGCCGTCAGAGAAGCCAGCTTAACGCGCTCAGATTTTCAGCTAACGAAAGCGATGTTTGTAAGATGATTAGCCGAATTGCGTTAACGCAAACCAGGTAGGTCTATTATATAGCACCGATACGCTGCTGGTGTGGTGTCGGCCAATCGAGTCAGCAAGCGCCTGTAATGCACTCCGCCACTTTAAGAAACATATGACTTACAGTAACTCAGTGATGCGTGGAAATTCCTATATACACCGAGGTAGCATAGCATAAGCTTACAGCTTAAGCACGCAACGCAAAGCAAATGTCTTTGTGTTCGATAATTTTTATCTCCGCCAAGGTGAACGAAGTGAACATTGGAGGAGATTAAGATACTGGTCGTGCTGTCCGTCTGTGTGTGTGTAGGTACAGGATGACCCGTCATCATCTCCACATGCATGTCATGCACATCAGGCAGGAACGGTGGCGCCCTCATGTGAAAACAAGTAGCCCTACATTTTACAGTAGTAATGTTTAAATCACTTCACTTGGCGGAGATATGCACTCTCACGAGCGCCTTCTAATTAATTTTTACTTCAGTGTTACAAGCTAGGCAAGAAAACTGCGCAAGCAAGTACGCAACGAACGCAGAAGACGCAACTGACGCAAGGAAGCAAACGACGTAAAAAAAACAAAACGTAAGGAAAAAACAGAAGCAGTGTTTCTAAACTGTGTGCTTGTGTTGCTCAAGCAAGGCGAAAGCAGGGGCGTCATTTGGTGGGGGGG
>Ga0209671_1006243_pt1 | contig 12199 bp, 9 predicted proteins | sample WorMetHERISLAND2_2_FD_187401 | JGI IMG/M metagenome (GOLD analysis project Ga0209671, IMG submission 187401) | Marine gutless worms symbiont microbial communities from Max Planck institute for Marine Microbiology, Germany - Olavius geniculatus... | ecosystem: Host-associated > Annelida >...
CGCATGGTTAGGTTTTGCCGGTTCGCTGACGCCCTGCGGATGTTGGGCTAAGCGATGGACAAAACGGCGGCGGGCTGTGGCTCGCCGTCGCCAGAAGGTGTAATTGTTCAAACTGACGCACTACCCAACGATTATATCAGTTCTACTTTGTCACATTCCATGATAACCTACTGATCTATAAGGAATCTGCCAAACAATGAGATCCAAAAAGATCAACAAATCACCTCAAATGTGACAAAGTAGAATAAAGGTCACAAAGCGGAATCAAACCTCAGAAGTAATAGTCAAAATCCCGCTCGCTACGCTGATAACGCCGCAGGCGAAAGATGTGGGCCGGTGCCGTATGAGGCTCGAGCTGGATGAAGTTGCGGCTGCCGGTCCACAGGTAGCGCCTGTTATCAAGCAAGTCGTGCACCTGGTAGGGCCGCTCCGAGGGTATGTCGAATTCATCGAGCGGTAATTCCAGCCAGCCGGATTGGACCCAGTTGGGATCCAGGTTGACGGTGACGATGAGGATTTCCGAGAAATCGTCGCTGTGCTTGCCGTAGCAGATGATGTTCTCGTTATCGACCGGGTAGAACTCCAGGTTGTTGTTGGATTGCAGGACGGCGTTCTCTCGGCGGATCTTGTTCACCTGGGCGATGTAGTGCTTGAGGCTGTGCGGCTCGTCCAGATTCCAGCTGCGGATCTCGTATTTCTCCGAGTTCATGTATTCTTCGCTGCCGATCTCTACCGGCAAGCCGTCACAGAGCTCGAATGGCGGCCCGTAGATTCCATAGCTGCTCGACAGGGTGGCGGCCAGCACCAGCCGGATCTTGAATGCCGGTTTTCCGCCCACCTGCAGGTAGTCGTTCAGGATATCCGGGGTGTTGGGCCAGAAGTTGGGCCGGAAGTATTCCATGAGGTCGGTGGTGGTGAGGGTGGTCAGATAGTCTTCCAGCTCCCATTTGGAGTTGCGCCAGGCGAAGTAGGTGTAGGACTGGGTGAATCCCAGCTTGGCGAGCTGGCTCATGAGCCGGGGGCGGGTAAAGGCCTCCGCGAGGAAGATCGCATCCGGCGCCTCCTTTTTCACGTTCGTAATCAGCCATTCCCAGAAGGAGAAGTCTTTGGTGTGGGGATTGTCGACCCGGAAGATGCGTACCCCTTGGTCGATCCAGTACATGACGACCCGCTTCAATTCTTCCCATAACTCCTCCCAGGCCGGGGATTGGAATTCGAGTGGGTAGATATCCTGGTATTTTTTGGGCGGATTCTCGGCATATTGAATGGTGTTGTCCGGCCGCATCCGGAACCATTCGGGATGCTCCTTGACGTAGGGGTGGTCCGGTGAGCACTGAAAGGCGAGGTCTAGGGCGACGGAGATGCCGAATACCTTGGCCTGGGCAACGAGCTTGCGGAAGTCGTCCAGGGTCCCGAGCTGGGGGTGGATAGCCATGTGCCCACCTTCCGCCGCGCCGATGGCCCAAGGGCTACCGACGTCACCGGGCTCGCAGATCGGGTTGTTGTTCTTGCCTTTGCGGTGGGTCTCGCCAATCGGGTGGATCGGGGGCAGGTAAAGAACGTCGAAGCCCATATCCGCGATGTAGGGCAGCCGCCCGATCAGGTCATTGAAGTTTCCGTGCACGCCGGGATAAGGGCTCCAGGAACGGGGGAAGACTTCGTACCAGGCGCTGAACTGGGCTTGCTTGGGGTCGACGATGATCGGGAGAATTTCTTTATGCCTGGTGGCGTATTGCCGATCCGGATGGCGTCGCATCAGGTCGGCCAGCTCGTCGGAGAGGGAAACCCGGATCGCCTCGGCGATGTTCTGTCTGTTGCCGACGGCCTCGATGCACCGGGAGAAGGCGTCCCGGTCCGCTTTTTCTACAGTGGATGCACGCTCAGCGGCCTGCTTGACCAGGTCTAATCCGATCAGGAGGTCAACGGCAACGTCCTGGGCCGCGTTGACCCGTTTTTGAAGATCGCGTTGCCAAGAGGCGAAGTCGTCGATCCAGGCCTCGATTGTGTACTGCCAACGCCCGAGCCGGTTCACTTTGAGCTGCGCCTGCCAGCGGTCATTGATGTCGTGCTCCATCGGGGTTTCGGACCATTCGGATGCGGTTTCTTCCTTGTAGAGGAGCACGGCGGCCAGGGCATTATGGCCATCCACCACGATGTCGGCGGTTATTTCGATGTCGTCGTCTACAATGCGCTTGATCGGGTAGCGACCGCCTTCGATCTCGGGTTGTACCTTGCTGATCTGGACTCGGTTGCGGCGTTTGGCCGGCAGCTTTTCTTCTTGATCCCCTCTCCCCAAGCCCCCTCGCTGCGCTCGGGGCAGGCTCTCTCCCGGCGGAAGAGGGGCTTTTGCGACATCCTCTTGTTTGGGAGATGAGGGTGCCTCTTCCATTTGGGCCGGGCGCTCGGTCTCCGCAGCAGTGGAAAACACGGTTTCCGGTTTGGGAGAGGAGGTTGTCCCGTCCGTCTCGGTTGGATGCTCGGTCTCCGAGGCGGAACCTGCGCTCTCTGGTTTGGGGGAAGATAGTGTCCTGTCTGTTTCGTCCGTGGGCTTAGCCTCCGCAGCGGAACCTGTGGTTTCCTGCTTGGGGGAAGGTGGTGCCTTATCCGTCTTGGCTGGGCGCTCGGTTTCCGCAGCGGAACCCGCGGTTTCCGGCCTGGGAGAGGAGGTTGTCCCATCCGTTTTGGCCGGGCGCTCGGTCTCTGCAATGGAACCTGTGGTTTCCTGCTTGGGGGAGGGTGGTGCCTTATCCGTCTCGGTTGGGCGCTTGGCCTCCGAGGCGGAATCCGCAGTTTCCTGCTTGGGAGACGACGATGCGCCGTCCGTCTTGGCTGGGCGCCTGGTCTTCGGGACGGAACCTCCGTTTGCCTGTTTGCGCGTCACGTCTTGCTCCCCCTGGATATGAGTGTTTGCTGGTAGAAGCCGAGGGTTTGTGCGGCAACGCTCGCCCAACTGAAATGGGCTTCGACCCGTTTTCTGGCCTGTTTTCCCATTTCGCGGCTTGCTTCCGGGGCGCGTAGCAGCCGGTTGACGGCGGCGGCGAGGTCTTCCGAAAAGCGTTGTGGGTTCGCTGGCTCCACGTCGTGCTCGCTGCGTGGGTCGATGGCAACCAGGAGGCCGGTCTGATCGGGAATCACGACCTCGGGAATACCGCCGACCTGCGATGCCACAACCGGCGTCTCGCAGGCCATGGCCTCCAGATTGATGATGCCGAACGGCTCGTAGACGGAGGGACACACGAAGACCGAGGCCTGTGAATACAGGGAGATGATTGCCTCCTTTGCCAGCATCTCCGGGATCCAGACGATCGGATTGGCGGTCTGTCTCCTGGCCTCGTCTACCGCCTGCTCCATCTCCTCGCCGATCTCCTTGGTATCGGGTGCGCCGGCGCAGAGGACGATCTGCGCCCCCGGATCGATGAATCGGATGGCATTGACCAGATGGATGATGCCTTTCTGGCGGGTGATGCGTCCGACAAACAACACATAGGGCAGCGTGCGGTCGATACCGTGCCGATCCAGCACCTCCGGGTCGAGGGTCGGTTGGTATTGATCCAGGTTGATGCCGTTGTGAATGATCCCGATACGTTCCAGCGGAACACCGTAGAGCCTATGGACATCCTCTTTCATGGACTGGGATACGGCAATTACCCCATCCGCGTTCTGATAGGCCGTGCGTTCGACCCATGAGCTGGCATGGTAGGCCGTACCCAGCTGCTCGACTTTCCAGGGCCGATGGGGCTCCAGGGAGTGGGTGGTGAGGACCATGGGGATCTGCAGCAGCTGCTTCACCAGCATCCCGGCCAGATGGCTGTACCAGGTATGGCAATGCACGATGTCCACATCCGCCAGCTCGCCGGCCATGACCAGATCATTGAGCATGGTTTCGAGGAACTTGCGGTGACGAGGATCGACGGTGCGGAATTCCAGAGACGGGTTTACCCCCGCTACCGAGAGGTTGTCGCGTTGCTCCTGCTGGTCGCCGAAGCACAGAACCTTTACCGCATGCCGCCCCTGGTCGAGCTTGCACAACTCATCGGTCAGGTACTCCACGCTGACGCCTGCCCCACCATAGACATACGGCGGATATTCGTTGGTGAGAATGCCGATTTTCATGACTACTCCTCGACCGCTGGGAAATACGAACGCCTCTGATGGGAATTCTTTTTTACCGCGGTAACTATTCAGCTACCCAACTTTAAGATGGAAAAACTACGAATCCTGCGAATCCACGCGAAAATTGTCATCCCGAACCGAAGGGAGGGACCTTGTTCGCGCTGATTCGCGTGATTCGTAGTTTTTTCCGGTTGTGCTTTCACCGCGCAAAATGGGGTGCCTGAATAGTTACTTTTTGCGTTCATTTGCGTCGGTTTGCGGCTAACGCTTCCGCGCAGCTCCTGTTCGCTTAGTGTTGTCCTTAGTTGAGGGCGTTTGTACTCGGTCGTTAGATGCTTGAGCCGCTGCTTTGCCGGCCGCCGGCTTGGCCGGGTCTTTATCGCCCGGTATTGCGTCTGCCTCCGGCGTGGCCGGCTCGGGCTCGGGCTCGAGCTTCAAGACGATGCCGGCCATCGGCGGCAGGGTAACGACCACGGAGTAGGGCCGTCCCATACACTCCACCTCATCGGTCCGGAGTATCCAGGCCCCGTTGCCCATACCGCTGCCGCAGTAGTCCACGGCGTCCGAGTTCAGGATCTCCTCGTAGGTGCCGGGCGCGGGTACGCCGATCCGATAGTCCGTGCGGGGAACCGGGGTGAAGTTGAGCGCCACCACCAGGAAGTCCTCTCCGGCCCGGCGCAGATAGATCAAGACCGAATTCTGGGCATCGTGAAAATCGATCCACTCGAAGCCCTCCCAGTCGAAATCGTGGGTATAGAGGACCGGATAGCTCCGGTAGATCCGATTGAGGTCGCCCACCAGCTTCCGCACCCCCTGGTGGAGCGGGTAGTCGAGTAGATACCAGTCGAGGACGTTGGCGCTGTTCCACTCCTCTCCCTGTCCGAACTCGCAGCCCATGAACAGGAGCTTTTTCCCCGGATGGGTGAACAGGTAGACATAGATCAGGCGCAGGTTGGCGAAACGCTGCCAGTCGTCCCCGGGCATCTTGTAGAGCAGGGAACGCTTACCGTGCACGACCTCGTCGTGGGAGAAGGGGAGCAGAAAATTCTCGGTAAAGGCATAGAGCATACTGAAGGTCAGCGTGCCCTGGTGGAATTGGCGGTGGATGGGCTCGTGCTCGATGTAGGCCAGGGTGTCGTTCATCCAACCCATGTTCCACTTCAGGTCGAACCCCAGGCCGCCGAGGTAGGTGGGCTTGGTGACCTGGGGCCAGGAGGTGGACTCCTCGGCCATAACCAACACGCCGGGGACCTGGGAGTGGGTGACCTCGTTGAGCTCGCGCATGAAGTCGATGGCCTCCAGGTTCTCGCGCCCCCCGTATTGGTTCGGGATCCACTGGCCCTCCTCGCGCGAGTAGTCCAGATAGAGCATAGAGGCCACGGCATCCACTCGAATCCCGTCGAGATGGAACTCCTCGAGCCAGAACAGGGCGCTCGAGATCAGGAAGTTCTTCACCTCGTAGCGCCCATAGTTGTAGATCAGGGTGGACCAGTCGAGGTGCTCGCCCAAGCGTGGGTCCTCGTGCTCGTAGAGGGCCGTGCCATCGAAGCGGGCCAGGCCATGGGCATCCTTCGGGAAGTGGGCCGGCACCCAGTCGAGGATGATGCCGATGCCGTTCCGGTGGCAGTGATCCACGAACCAGCGGAAGTCGTCCGGGGTGCCGAAGCGGCTGGTAGGGGCGTAGTAGCCGGTGGTCTGATAGCCCCAGGAGGCGTCAAACGGGTGTTCGGTTACCGGCAGGAGCTCGATGTGCGTAAAGCCCAGGTCCTTGACATAGTCCACCAGGCGCTCGGCCAGGACCCGGTAGTTGGGCAATTCGCCCTCCGGGCCGCGTTGCCACGAGCCCAGGTGGACTTCGTAGATGGACATGGGCTCGTGCAGCCAGTCGTGCTCGGTGCGTTGCGCGAGCCAGTCGGCGTCGCCCCATTCGAACTCGCTCGGCGGCTCGACGATGGAGGCGGTGAGGGGACGGACCTCGAAGCGGCGGCCGAAGGGATCGGACTTGAGTAAGATATCGCCGTTTTTGGCGCGTAGCTCATATTTATAGACAATACCCGCCGGCAGGTCCGGTATGAAGAGCTCCCACACCCCATTGCCGTGGACGCGCATCGGGTGCGCCCGACCGTCCCAGCGGTTGAAGTCTCCGACGACGCTGACGCGCTCGGCGCTCGGGGCCCAGACGGAGAACAACACGCCGGCGACCCCGGCGACCTCGTGCACCCGCGCCCCCAGCAGGCGGTGGGCGTGCCAGTGCTTACCCTCGCCGAACAGGTGCATGTCGAAGTCCGGCAGCTGGGGCGGATAACAGTAAGGATCGTGGGCGATATGCTCGCGGTGCTCGTCGTCACGCCAGATAATCCGGTAGTGCTCCGGTATCTGCTTGGCGTCCCCTTCCCACTCGAAGATGTCCGTACCCTCGATCCGCTGCAGCCGGTGGTCGCCTTCGGCGATACTGACTTCCTCCGCATGGGGCAGGAGCACCCGTACCTGCACTCGCCCCTTCTCCTCGTGCCGGCCGAGCACCTCGAAAGGATCGTGCTGCCGGGCCTCGACGAGCTGCTGCAACGCGGGGGAAAGTTCTGGATTATTCATGCGATCGTACCTCGTCCGGACCTGAAGGCGGCGACTTGTGTGTCAAGCTGATAATAATCACATAATTCGCGGCGGAAATCTGCCTGTATTCTCGGTTATTCCGAGGTGAGCGCGTATAAATCTGCTCGAAAACATGACCTTAGAGGCTGTCTAAAAAAGGGCCGTAGGCCAGAGTCCCGAGTAGGCTGGGTTAGGCGCGTGCTGCGATGTTTGGTATATGCCGACAAGGTCGAACGCGCCGTAACCCAGCATGCCTGAGCCATCTGCGCTGGGTTTCGCCCCGCACCTAAATTCTCTGGTCGCGAGGGATAACGTGCTGTTGGCGCGGATAACCGGAAAATTTAGGTGCGGGGCGAGTTCCTCAACCCAGCCTACCGACTACCGACTTAAAATCAATGGGTTAGTTTTTAGACAGCCTCTTAACTGATGCAGGGTAAGCCGATCCGCCGGCCAGGGTTCCCGAGGCAGCTCTGCCGGCTATTCCTCCGTCTCGACGATGATACCGTCTCCGCGCTTGGCTTCGACGATCACTACCTTCCCCATGGTGGGGTGGCGGAGCGCGGATACCTTGAAGGTCGCGTGCTGTTTGACGGCAACGACTTTGGACTCGTCTTTGAGATCCCGGATGATTTGGGGGCCGGCGTCGAAAAGACGCATTGGAAATCCTCCTCTGGCAAGATCCGTGGGCGATGTTGGCCCTGGTGGCTGAAGCTCTTCCCTTCATTCATACTACCTCCTGTATCCATTCGTATCCACGGGTGCAAAGTGGATACCTCATCCGGCCCGCGTCGGCTAGTGGTTAATGTTTAAGAGGGTATACTTTAAGTCATATGTCAACCGCACGTGCCGACACCATGAATCTTGCTACCGAAGACATCCGGTTCATCAAGGAGCATCTCGGGGAGTGGCTCGCCGAGCAGTCGTTGGGCAAGCCGGCGGCGGTTTATGAAATCGAGCTGCGGGAGCGGATGATACGGGTCGAGGAAGAGCTCAGGCATCAGCGCGACCTGATCAAGACTATCTTGGAGCAGATGGATAAGCGTTTCGAGGCTATGCAGAAGGAGATGGACAAACGCTTTGATGCCGTCGATAAGCGCTTCGAGGCCATGCAGAAGGAGATGGACCGGCGCTTTGATGCCGTCGACAAACGCTTCGAGGCCCTGACCCGGCGTATCGATCGCTTCATGATCTGGTCGTATGCCGTCACTCTGACCGTCGGCGGTCTCGTCGTGACCATACTCAAGCTATGACCTTCAGCCGGAAGGTCGAGGACGTAGAAATCACATGTCAACCGCAGCTGCCGATACCACGAATCTTGCCGCCGGAGACATCCGGTTCATCAAGGAACATCTCGGGGAGTGGCTCGCCGAGCAGTCGTTGGGCAAGCCGGCGGCGGTTTATGAAATCGAGCTGCGGGAGCGGATGGTGCGGGTCGAGGAAGAGCTCAAACATCAACGCGAGCTGATCAAAACCATCCTGGAGCAGATGGATAAACGCTTCGAGGCCGTTGACAAACGCTTTGATGCCGTCGACAAACGCTTCGAGGCCCTGACCCGGCGTATCGATCGCTTCATGATCTGGTCGTATGCCGTCACTCTGACCGTCGGCGGTCTCGTCGTGACCATACTCAAGCTATGACCTTCAGCCGGAAGGTCGAGGACGTAGAAATCACATGTCAACCGCAGCTGCCGATACCACGAATCTTGCCGCCGGAGACATCCGGTTCATCAAGAAGCATCTCGGGGAGTGGCTCGCCGAGCAGTCGTTGGGCAAGCCGGCGGCGGTTTATGAAATCGAGCTGCGGGAGCGGATGATACGGGTCGAGGAAGAGCTCAGGCATCAGCGCGACCTAATCAAGACTATCTTGGAGCAGATGGACAAGCGCTTCGAGGCTATGCAGAAGGAGATGGACCGGCGTTTCGATGCCATGCAGAAGGAGATGGACCGGCGCTTCGATACCGTCGACAAACGCTTCGAGGCACTGACCAGGCGTATCGACCGTTTCATGATCTGGTCATATGCCGTCACCCTGACCGTGGGTAGTCTTATCGTGGCGGCACTGAAGTTATTGCCCTGATCGGCAGGCAGCCGACGGCTAACGAGGTTTTGTCTCGGATTGATGATGGGTTTCGGCGCGGGAAGAACCGTGCCAAAAACCACTCCTGAGTCCGCGCCTCTACCCATCCTACGTGCTAATCACTATCCCTACCGAGCTCCCGCCGCCGCCACACCAGATAGATGGCTGGGATTACGAACAGGGATAAGAGAGGAGCGGTAATCATGCCGCCCACCATGGGGGCGGCGATACGGCGCATGACCTCGGAGCCGGTGCTGTGGCCGATCATGATGGGGAGTAAGCCGGCGATGATGACGGCCACCGTCATGGCCTTGGGACGTACCCGCATGACCGCTCCTTCCATGATGGCGGCCTCGAGATCGGCAATGCCGTTCACTCCGCCCGTTGCCCGAGACTCCTTCAGGGCATTGTCCAGGTAGACCAGCATCACGACGCCGAACTCCGCCGCCACGCCGGCCAGGGCGATGAAGCCGACCGCCACCGCGACCGAGAGGTTGTAGTCCAGGAGATACACGAGCCAGAAGCCGCCGACCAGGGCGAAGGGCAGGGAGAGCATGACCAGCAGGGCCTCGCCAGTGCGGCGGAAGGTGAGATAGAGCAGGCTGAAGATGATGACCAGGGCGAACGGAACCACCTGGGTGAGCCGCTCCTGGGCCCGGAGCATGTACTCGTATTGGCCGGACCAGGCAATGGAATAACCGGGGGGAAGCCGCACCTGGTCGCGGACCGCCGCCTGGGCCCGGCGGATGTAGGTGCCCACATCCACCCCCCGGATATCCACGAAGGTCCAGCCGTTCAGACGCGCGTTCTCGCTCTTGAGCATGGGCGCCCCGTCGACCACCTCCACCGCGGCGATCTGTCCCAGGGGTATCTGGGCACCGGTCGGCGTCACCAGGGACAGCTCCCGTAGCTTGACCGGGTCGTTGCGTCTTTCACGGGGGAAGCGGAGATTGACCGGATAGCGTTCCCGTCCCTCGACCGTCTGGGTGATGTTGATCCCCCCCACGGCGGCGGCGACCACCTGGTTGATGTCCTCGATATTGAGCCCGACCCGGGCCGCCGCGATCCGGTCGGGGCGGATCTCCAGGTATCTCCCGCCCGTGACCCGTTCTGAAAAGGCGGAGGCGGTCCCCGGAACTTCGAGCACGACCCGCTCGATGTCCTTCCCGATCCGCTCGATCTCCTTCAGGTCCGGTCCCGCGACCTTGATGCCCACGGGGGTCTTGATCCCGGTGGCCAACATATCGATGCGGGTCTTGATCGGCATCACCCAGGCGTTGGTAACGCCGGGGAAATCGACGGTCCGATCCAGCTCGGCGATCAGCTTGTCGATGGTCATCCCCGGACGCCATTCGGACTCGGGCTTGAGCTGGATCAGGGTCTCGATCATGGTCAGGGGCGCCGGGTCCGTGGCCGTGTCGGCCCGGCCGATCTTGCCGAAGACCCGGTCCACCTCCGGCAAGGTCGCGATCAGCCGATCGGTCTGCTGTAGAAGCTCCTGGGCCTTGCCGATGGAGAGGCCCGGTAGGGTGGTGGGCATATACATGAGATCGCCCTCATAGAGCTCGGGCATGAACTCCGAGCCCAGGCCCGAGCCCAGGTCTTCCAGCACGGGAGTATTGCGGGTCGCCCTCTCCCAGTGCCGCACCAGGCCCGCCTGCCAGTCCTCGATGGTCGCGATGGCGCGCCGGTGGGGACCCTCCGGCGCTACCAGCCCGACGGCATGGAAGGGCCACTTCAGCGGCTCCAGGGAACCACCGATCCCATGGATCGGGATCAGCAGGCTGAACAAGATCAATACGGACAGCAGAATGGTAGCCCGCGGCACCGCCAGGACGCCCTTGAGCAGCGGTCGATAGATCCAAATCAGCAGCCGGTTGAGGGGATTGGTTTCTTCCGCCGGGATGCGACCACGGATGAAATAGCCCATGAGCACCGGCACCAGGGTCACCGCCAGCCCGGCCGCGGCGGCCATGGCATAAGTCTTGGTGTAGGCCAGGGGCGCGAACAGCCGCCCCTCCTGGGCCTCCAGCGCGAACACCGGCAGGAAGCTCAGGGTGATGATGAGCAGGGAGAAGAAGAGGGCCGGTCCCATCTCGGAGGCCGCCGTAGCGATCACGCGCCAGTGCTCGCTCCCCGCCGGGGCATGCCCGTGGGAATGGCGAAAACGCTCCAGGTGCTTGTGGGCACTCTCGATCATGACGATGGCCGCATCCACCATGGCCCCGATAGCAATGGCGATGCCGCCCAGAGACATGATATTGGCGTTGATGCCCTGATAGCGCATGACGATAAAGGCCGCCAGCACCCCCAGGGGCAGGAACTCCTCGATCAGCTTCTCCTTGAGATTGTCCACGGCGTTCAGGATCAGCTCGGAGCGGTCGTAGGTTTCGAGGATCTCCACTCCCGCGGGCAGGCCCTACCTGAGCGCCTCCAGCTTTTGTTTCACAGCGGCGATGGTGCTCAGGGCGTTCTCTCCAGTGACGATGGCCACGAAGGCGGAGCGCAGATGGAACAGAAACAGTAAACACACCAGGGCCGCCACCGCGTAGCGCATGACCACTATGCCGCCGGTGATCTCGCCTTCTCCGTCCAGGTCCGCCACCACCCGCCGCATCTCGGGACCGATTTGGACCGTCGCTAAGTCTCGCAGCAGGATAGGCGTACCCCGGGCATCGACCTCGATGGGGATGGTCTTTATATCCTCCAGGCCGCGGAGATAACCGCGGGTGCGGATCATGTACTCGGCCTCCGCCAGCTCCACCACCGAGCCGCCGACCTCCTGGTTAGCGGCGCGGACCGCGGCGCTCAGCCGAGAAAGCGGGATCCCGTAGGCACGCAGCTTCTCCGGGTCCGCGACGATCTGATACTGACGCACCATGCCGCCGACCGTCGCCACCTCCGCCACGCCGGGGACCGTCTGCAGCTCCAGCTTGAGAAACCAGTCCTGCAGGCTGCGCAGCTGGGCCAGGTCGTGGCGACCGGTGGGATCCACCAGGGCATAGCTGTAGACCCAGCCCACGCCGGTCGCATCGGGTCCCAGCCGCGGCCGGACGCCGGCCGGCAGATCCTTCGCCGCCTGGTTCAGGTACTCCAAGACTCGGGAACGCGCCCAGTAGAGATCCGTGCCGTCCTCGAAAATGACGTACACGTAGGAATCCCCGAAGAAGGAATCAACCACTATGGACTGAAAGTCCATAGTCTGGGTTGCGACTGAAAGTCGCTGTTTCGGCTAAAGCCGACTGAAAGCCTCAGACTGAAGTCAGCTCGAAATGACTGAAAGTCGGGGCTCACTCGACTGGAAAATCATCATCATTATGACCCTGATGTTCTCGATGCTTCTTTATATACTCTCTGATAATATCGTCTGTAATATACCCCGAACTGAAAGCACCATACCCAATGGCCCAAAAGTGT
>Ga0209671_1006247_pt1 | contig 12195 bp, 9 predicted proteins | sample WorMetHERISLAND2_2_FD_187401 | JGI IMG/M metagenome (GOLD analysis project Ga0209671, IMG submission 187401) | Marine gutless worms symbiont microbial communities from Max Planck institute for Marine Microbiology, Germany - Olavius geniculatus... | ecosystem: Host-associated > Annelida >...
ATTGGATTTGTTATTATTGGTACCTCCGCCAAGGAGGTTATGTTTTTGCCAGAGTTTGTTTGTCTGTCTGTGTGTTAGCAAGATAACTCAAAAAGTTATGGAAGGATCTTTCTGAAATTTTTAGGGAATGTCAGAAATGGCAAAAACTACAAGTGATTCAATTTTTGGGGTGATCCGGAAGGAATCCTGGATTCTGGATCACTTTAAAATTTTGTGTTGAATCAATATGCTTGGCAGAGGTCTGCGCTCTCCGAGTGCTTTTCTAGTTTGTTAGTGTTATAATTTATCAACTCTGAATATTCGTTGCTTATCACCTGCAAATTCGTTTTTGATTTGAAACGAAACAACCTATTTGTTGTAGTACCGAAATTTTGGATGTAAAGTCAACTATTATGTTATCCAAACAGTTCATCTGTTAACTGATTTTTATGCATTTTTATTGTAGTTTCGACAGTGTTTTCTGCTGGAATTGCTCCAAAACGTGGAATTTGCATTTTGCCGGCATCTTGTGACGAGTCGTTTCAAACGAGCTTTTTTTACTTATCGACAGTGTATAGTTTGTACACACTCTGTGGGTTCGTGTGTTGTTGTTATGGCAGTTTGTGCTGGATGACTGTGCAAGATTTCCTGCAGTGCAGTAATGTAGTGTCTAGTCTGGCACATGTTTGAGATTTTGTTGTATGTCATTTTGTGGCCTTCCATTCTATAAACCTTTTCCAAGTCACAAGAAATCCTCCAAATTCAGGACATTGGTACAGTAAGGTCAAAAATTGCAGACAAAAGTGATGTTTCTTTACGTGGAGACAAACCCGCTGAGATACCAGAACGTCTGTCGTTGGTGAATATTTGTTTTAATTTTGCAGAAAAATCGGCGCATTTCATTTTCATGACCTTTAAAATGTGTGGTAGGCCCGTATTTCTTATCAGCAAAACTCTGTGTTGCATCACAATTTTATTGTTGCTCATCAGTTTTGTTCATCCATGTAATTTGTTAATTTTTTTCAATTCATATTGAACATTTTCTTGGCATGCATTTAATTTTTTGTTTTTTTTTAAAATTTTTGTTGAACTCATTTACAGTTTTTGTTGTTTTTTGTAGTCTCAAACAGCTCACTAGAATTGGTAAAATGTAAAAGTTGTTCTTTAATTCCTATATTTCAGTATGTCTGGATATTAAAGAACAGTCCAACGATTGTTTCTTGCTAACAATATGTTAATTTACTATTTCTGAACAAAACAAATGTCATAAAATATATTCTATGACATTAATGCTTTACAATTAACAACACGGTATACACCATATTGTACTGTACTGCAGTTACAGCAAGTGCAGTGGTTGTTGACAATACATGAATGAAAGTTTTTCCTATCTGCGCAGTGGCATTATTAAACGTTAGCACAGCCAGTGGTTTAACATTACACATCGAGGGCAGAATTGCGAAACATAATATCCACAGTTGTTTGTGGCAAAACATCCTAACTATAAACTACAAAGTTCTTCAAGTTGCTATTTAATGTTTATTTTATTACAAAATAAAACCCGGCAAGCAACCCTGCACTTCATTCATTAACAAATTTTACAAGAACATTAAAAGATGGAGTTGAAAGTTGGAAAAGTCGGTCGCATAGAAAGTTGTCTCCAATTTCTTTTTTGCAATGTCAGTTGACAACAGGTAGGATGTTTTGCCATGATTGTTCACTTGACATGTTCCCTTGGCTATATGCTTCACTGTCTAAAAGGCATTGCGTCCAACACAGGAGTAAACTTTAACGTTACAGATGGATGGACAGACGGACAGACATTCAGGCAGTTGGAGGCTCATAGGTGGCGCCCTGAGTTCAGCGGTATGTGAACGTCACAAATGCATCTTTGTTGCCGTCCACTTCAGAATTCAACTGCACAACAAACATCAGTCCTTTCGTGCACACTCTGATATGTACTTTGTGCCCCCTCACCTCCCCCCCCCCAAAAAAAACTCGTCATTGCGATCCTTATGCTTAGGAGATGCCACAGCTGTATTTTTACAGGCTTGAAAAAACACCAGTTACTGGTGGTGGGAACTATCGGTATTTGACGACTGACTTCAGGTTAGCTAACTGCCTGATTTCTGATTACAAATGTAATGATAATATTAAGTAATAGACAACATATAGATGAGGAAAAATAACACTTATATACATAACAATTCATTATTATGTAGCTACTGCCAGTGCCAAGTTACAAGAGCATGAAACAGAAACACATCTACCGTACTGTAAAACTTTGAACAGACACTGTGCCCCAAGTAAAAACTGGTCTTAGATACAGGCTTGGGGTCAAGGCAACTTGGACTAATAGAAGCCGGGAGTGAGTGAATAAGTAGGGTTTAACGTCCTGCGCGACGCAGTATAGATCATTTTGGGGACGGCCTTTTCAGGCAGAATGCACACAAACGCATAGTAGTGGAACGGTAAGGTTAACCTTTACAATAAAAAAAACAGAAAGTTTAACCTTTACAGAAACACAAAACACAAAAAATGAGCTAAACCTAAAATTTTAAGAACTCCATAGGCCTACGTGTGCATATGTAATTAACAATAATGGTAGTTCTAATAATCTTCCCCGTTATCTTCAAGACAGTCATCAATGTGATAAGATAATAGAAGCCTGGAACTTCTGTTCAAAGTTTTATGGTAAATTACACTGAACTGCGCCTTGCGTGGATTAAAGCATTAACGTAAACACTGTTTATCGTGTTAGTCCCATAACTGCTTCTTGTACTTTGGCAAAAGCTAAAAAAACTAAGACTGCAGAAATGCAGTAGATTCACCGTTCACAGTTTAATGCAGAGTCTACCAAGCAAAGATCTGCATACAAATAGACAGATACACAGTAGACAGATCAACTTAGTAAGCTTAAATGCACTGTTGTAGGCCTAAATCCACACCCGGCAAATTCATGCTTTAGTAGTCTTGCTCAGTTGTGGATTCGCCTCAAACACTGCACAAGTCAGGAGCAGCTTGATAATCCGAAGGTTTGATAGTCCAAAAGTTTTTGGTTTTTTTCCTATGCACTTCTACAGACAATAACTCAATCTCCACATTTCCTTTCAACCAACAGCAAGTCTAAGTTTAGGGTTAGGGTTAGAGTTAGTGAAAATGCATGTTGCAGAATACATCTTCAGACTATTGAACCTTTGGATTATCAAATCTTTGGAATTATAAACACACAACCACACAAATCATGTTAAACACTTTCGACTACTGGTATTTGTAGACATGTTACATCATCTATCCGCATTTTTGTGTGTGTGTGTGATGTGCACATGGTAAACGACCAAGAAAAGATGTTGCTCTATTTTGTGCCATACCGTATAAATTAAGTAAGCAAGTGACAGCAAAGTCGAACCTGACAACCAGCTGCCTGGGCAAGTGAGACGATCTTCTTGGCATATTCATCACACTGCTCTGTTGTCAACTCCAACATGAATCTGAACACAGATTTAAAGGTTAAGAGGTAAAAGGTCGAGTATAGCTCTTTATGGGAAGCTCATCACAGAGCTATGGAGCGTCACCTGCCATATGGAATCACACAGTGTTACCTGCCACCCAGCACACGTGACCTCTGCCACATAACACAGGTGAACATGCTCCACCTTAACCCCAGCCAGACAGGCTAATACTCAGATTTACTGACCTTGAAGAGATGGACCATTGACCTTGACCTGCAGGGCCTACTGTTACGCACTCACCACTACTTTCCTGGCTGTGGCCAAACCATTGCCAGTAATCATTACACCCATCCAGTGGGGATGGCCAGGCCGAGTTGGCCTGAGTGGCCAATTTGCTTGGTCACATTAGGAAGACGATACAATACATCCATAATTCAGGCTAACACCCATCTCAGCACTAACCCAGATCAATGTCGGTTAACTTCTTTAGTCTGTTCAACAACGTTACCGCTAAACCAAATCACCACATTAGAGTAATCGGTATCAAAAAACATCACGCTTATCATTACAGCTTAAACAGCTCAGCCATCAAGTTATTCATATCTTTGTTGAATCAAGTTTACTGAGTCGTCGTGAGCCTAGACACTTGAATCAAGTCACAAGCCAAAAAGATGTATACATGTGTTCAACAAGAACGAATGAAACAAATTCAAAACAACTGCATACTTTGCTGTATCCATAATAACCGTAGCTCCATCGGCAAAACTGGCGTCAGCAAGTTTCTTTGTCAGCATGTGAGCATGGCTGTCCAAAGCAGATCGCACAGTGCGGCATACTATACAGTGTTGCAACATTATGCAAGTGCATTGTTGCACTGATTAAAGAAAACATTTTTGCAAATATTTTTAAAGATATTATAAACACAGCTTAAGAGAGAAATAGATCATTTCTTATTTTCACGCCTATTTCAAACGATACAGGCAGAACAGAATTGGACGACAATCTAAGCTATCACCGTGTGAAATATCAGTGCCATTCGTTACTACTTGTAAAAAAATAAGAACAATAAGCCTGGCATTCAATCTGCTCGAGCCCAGGTAGAGACACACTACTATTCTGAGTCGCTACAAACAGCCCGCTTTCTTGCTGCTGCCACACATCACAGCGGAGACTGGCTTTTAGCACTGCCCCTTTCTAGCTGTGGACTGAGACTATCTGACGACGCAGTCCGTGTGGCAGTCGCTCTGCGTTTTGGTTGCAGTGTCTGCGTAGCCCATACTTGTCGTTGCGGATCGCCAGTAGACACTCACGGCCTTCATGGCTTGGTCCGTAAAGAAGCACCAAGCAAGACAATTAGGGCTGTACGAAAATCACGGTGCAAAAGTGAAAAAATCCCGGCATACTTTTAGAAAAGTCGCAAAATTCACGGCGAATTCACGGTGCCAATTCACGGTCATATATAGCGTTAAAAACGTCTTATTGGCAAACATTTTTGTTCTCTGCCTAGTCAACAATCAGTCATGTATCGTCATCTCACAAAATGACTAACACTAATCGTTCTTAGTAACTTTCAGGAACAGTTTTAGTAACTATATCCAACTATACACACAGCAGTGCTACAGTACAGTAACTGTTGAGTCCATAGTCTTCAGTACAAAAATATGAAGCAAGATGCCTAGCTTCAATGTTTAACAATCAAATTTTATGGATTTTGACACAAAAGTGCAGCCCGTGCAAAAAAATTCACGGCAAACGCTAAAATTCACGGCAAGCGCCAAAATTCACGGCTTCCGTGAATTCCGTGAATTCGTGATTTTCGTCTAGCCCTAAGGATAATCAGACATCATGCTATCAATGACGTCATGGCACGGTCTCTGACCACAGCCGGTGTTCCAGTGACGAAAGAGCCATGCGGCTTGACAAGAACTGACGGTAGGCGCCCGGACGGACTTACCATGACTCCTTGGCAAGCCGATAAGCCGCTGACTTGGTACCTCATGGTAGTCAGCACACTGGCAGACTCGTATGTCCACCTGTCATTCCAGTTTGCTGGCGGAGCGGCCGAGGCTGCGGCGTGCAAGAAAACTACCAAGTACTCCGATCTGCCAGCCACTCACATCTTCCAGCCACTGGCGTTTGAACCCACTCATTGGCAACAGACTTTCTGAATGCTGTGGGTGGCCAGTCAACCGCAGTCACGGGAGACCCACGCGACACGACTTTTCTTTGGCAGCGCATTTTTATAGTACTACAGCGATTTAACGCTATTCTGATCAGCGAGACCTTTGTTGAGGCACCAGACCTCTAGTCACTCCGACACTTTGTTTTTAACCCTTTTTTTGTTTTTAACCCCCGGGAACCTTTGCTACCGGTGGTATAAAAAATAACAACAATAATAAACAGAATTATAAAAATAGTAACATAATTATGAGCTGACCTGTTTGAAATATACACAACGTTGAAGAGTTGATGAAACTTTGATTTGCTGGTGAGCTCCGGTGTTGCATTTAATGGCAGAAGAAAGACTTTGAAATAATCTGAATGAGCGCACCCTGCACATTATGCACAACTGTCTTTCATAACGTCATTGTCTTACTCCATGTCTAAAATCATCTGATGCACCATAAATCCACATATAACAAGAAGCCCAGCTGGTGCTAAGATAGGAGACCGTACTGATTGTCAGTGACATTCAAGGTCATCCAAAGTCGATGATTTTCATTTCATTTGAAATCCAATATGCAACTTCCTATCAATGATCAATAGCAACCTATAGGCCCTATCTCAAACCGTTTAGCCACAATAGGTCATCTAAGGTCAATGATTTCCATTTAATCTGACAAGGCTTGTGCCACTTCCTATTAGTGATTAATAGTAACCTTGGGCCTATCTCGCACCATTTCTGAGATATGGCCACTTATAGCTTGAAACATTTAATTCCATAGTGCGTTATGACTCTTCAAGGTCATCCAAGATCATCGATTTATATGTTATTTGAAAGCCAGTATGTGACCTAAACCGTTTAGCCACAGTACATCCGTGACGGAACAGACGGACGGACGACAACAGATCGACCATTACTGAAGTACGGTTGGCTAAAAACTAAACTACAAGAACACAGCGATGAGTTTCAGAAATCGGTAGAATCGATAGGTTCACTAAAGTTGGCCCCTCAAATGTCAGTGACTCTTTCGTGACCTGACTATCTCGGTTGGACGTCAGGACGTCTGTCCTGAAGAATTACTGCTAGAACAATTTCCAGAAGTTCACTTACGAGAACTGGCATAATCTGGAGTAAATCCGAAAAAAAAGACTGGTTAACTTCAAACCAACTGTGTGAATCTGTTCTCGGTGATCTGATATCACTTAGCAAGCTTGCATCACTAGTTCAAAATTTAGTCAATCACGTGCAATATAAGGCATCCAATAAACACTTTATTCTTTGCTACACCAAATGCCATTCTCCACATTTTATGCAACCAAAGTGAACAGAATTTCATCACTAAATTAGACGAAAATAACATCAAATATACCAGTAACTTGCACGGTATGTTTTTTCACCATTTCATTTTCATCAGCACCTTCAGCTTCCAAAGTCTCATCAATGACCTCTGTACATTCAGTAGCAAAACACATCATTCTTATATCGTACAGAACAATTTGAAGGCTGCAATAATCCACAATCATCTGGACTTTATTTCACACAAAATGCAGCAAACAGACAATGAGCATGCAGAAAAAAAACAAGAAGCGCACTAAATGGCAGAGAATATAAACTACATTTTCACGTTTACTATCAAAATGTTTGGGGTTCGTAAACTACATGCCCAAAAGTGCTGAGAAGCTCAGCAAATATACACTGTGTCTCAAAAAAGTATCCCCGACATTTGCAACTTGAAAATCAATTACCAGATTTTGATAATTTTTGGTACAAATATTCCTGACACAACTTGTCATCAAATAACCGTTCAGTTTTCCGCCTCACCCAGTGTATGCTTCTGCACTACCTAGGGAAAGCAGATCAAGCGAAATATGTGTTAAAATAAAAGAAAACCTGAAAAAACATCCCCAATATTATCGATCATGCCTTGAATAAAGATTAGCAGATTTTAATAACATTTGGCAAAAATATTTCCGATACAATTGGCTATTAAATGCAAGTTTTAGTTTCCACCTCACCCAATGTATGCTTCTGCACTACCTGGGGAAAGCAGATCAAGCATAATACGTGTTAAAATGAATGAAAAACCTCAATAAATTCCATCTATCCTAATTTGTCAGCCCCAACAGCAGGTCTTGCAGCAGTGTGTCTACCAGATGTAGCTTGAGAATGCCTGCAAAGTCAAAAAGCGACTGGTACAGCCGGGATTAGTCTGGAGCAGAACTTTATCAATACTGCTGTCAATAAATGGAGAAAGCATCTCCTTGCCTGTGTTCGTATAGTGGGCCAACACTTCAAGCAATTTTACTGCAGGCAGTTGAAAAATGAACAACTAAATGAAATGTCATCCACAGTGTCAGAAATGTGAACAAAACTTGTTTCTATGCGTTATGTTAACTAAGCAATAACATCGCATTAGATAAGAAAGTGATATTTTGCTGGTTGTGTTCTCCCCAGGTAGGGCAGAAACAAACGTTGGGTGAGGTGGGAAACTAAATGGTCATTTGACGGCAAGTTTATTTGTACCAAAAATTATCAAAATCTGATAATTGGTTTTCAAGTTACATCAAAAATGTTGGGGATACTTTTTTTGAGACACAGTGTATAGGACATATTGTTCAAGATAGAAGTGCTAATGCAGAAAGCTTTCGCTGACAATGGTAGCCTAAAATATATTAAAAGTAACAATAATGTCAGATGATCGTAACGTGCTGTGTATGCTAGTAGGTAGTGAGATCTGTATTGCCAGTAAATCATGACTTGTATGTATTTGACATCACACAGTGATGCTCGATATGATTTCATGTGAAATTTAGTCCTTCTTCACTTTCAACGGGCAGCCAGAAATGTGAACTGGGAAAGGGTTGAGCTCATCTCCCTTTCCCTCCCATCCTCTTCCCTCCTTTTTCTTCCCTTAAGAACTCCTAAATTCCAGCTACAAGGTATGGGGGAGTGCTGTGAGCGCCCCCAGCGGGCTCTAGGCAGAGCCCCAGCCCAAATTAAATTTGGTGCATTATAACCTTAAAATATGCAAACTGGAGACAACAGTTTTAGTAATTTTCTGTAGTTTTAATACCTGTTTTAACAAAAAAAATCGAGATTGCAGAGAACTGGACCTCTTGGCTCTAGGGTTTAAAGCTCCTGTAACGTTACCGGTAACTTACGGTAAATTACGGTAAGGAAAAATTGCAAAATTACCAGTAAATTACGGACTGCACATCAAAGACTTAAATTAGGCATTTAATTTTACACACATTAAGTGCCATAATAGTCCAATCAATTTGATTTTGAAACTAAAGCGCCAAAGTTGTCTACTTACGTATGTTAACAGCTATTCTGAGACTTTTTCAGCGGGATGCACTTCTGTTAAAGGTAAAATATGGGTAATTTACCGGAAATTTAGTGGTAAATTACCAGCAAATTACCGTTAAATTACCGGTAATTTACGGTAACGGTAACAATCCCAATCTTACCGGTAATTTTCAAACACTACTTGGCTCTCCTTGTCTACGCAACTGAACATAATGGAATATGTGTATCATAGACAACCTGAGACAAAAGCTGACGAAGTGGCACACGTTGATGCCGGCAGATGGTACTCAGTGCGATGAATGATTTGATGCAGCATCGACAAAATGTTATATTGCGACACGTCTTCACTTGTCTGATATGAATGCACAAATACCACTAACTAGCACTGTTCAGAACCACAGGTATTACTATTCAGCCAAATATCTACATATTCAGCAATTTTCAGCGGCTGGATGTAAATACACAGTGTCTGGAAAAAAGTAACTCCCTAACCATCATACAATAAAAATGTCAAACCTGAACGAATCTGAATGCAACACTTAATCCCCTGTTAATTGCCAAAGCAATCTCCAATTCTCATTGAAAAATACTTTTTCTTAGCAGAGTTACTAACTGTTGAATATCGATAACAAAATATCTCTGTTACTAATATAAATGTACAAAACATCAGTTCATACACTTGTTAACGGCAACATTTAAGGACTTGCACATCGAAAACAGCAAAAATTACAAAAGGTGATATTGCCCGCATCACACTGACTGTGTGGCAATTTACTGCAAATTAACTGTATAAAATTTTATTCAGATTCGTTCAGATTTGACATTTCTATTGTACGATGTCTAGGGGGTTACTTTTTTCCAGACAGAGTGTATAAGCACAAATATTAAACTAACAAATAAAAATCGTCTACAGTATGGTATCACACAGCTACACCAGGCCTGACGAGAACCACAGCGAGGCCCGGGAAACAGACCCTATGGGGTGCTGCCTGGGGAACAGGCTAGAATACTGAATACATTCATCCATTCAAGAAATAGTCAGATTTGTTTAAAAATTGTTGCAAAATAACTGATGACTGACCTAAGCTCAATTCAAATGATCAATATTTTTTACAAATTGAAGCCCCCTAAACGTCGCAAGGCCCAAGAAAACTTTCTCCTTCCCCCCTCTTGACAGGCCTGGAATGAACAACTAAAAATTGTGTACAGCGTCACACAGCTACACATAAACGATTTTCATTGTTAAACAAAATCAAGACCAAGAAATGTTTGCATACTGATTCCTCTTTAATTACTTTTTTTCACTCAAATGGCATTATTAACCTCAACATCTTCTTTCCAGTTCACAGTGTTTAAAACATCCAGATGTTCTGAGCAATTTTCTACTACACAAACTTACAAATAGTTATTGTTAACATTCTATCACACATCAAAATAGTGACAAGTCAATTACGACATAGCTTTAAAAAACAAATCTTTATGCAGTATATGTAGTCCAGGATTTCAGCAAAAAAAATGTAAGAGACCTTGGTGAGCATGCTGTTGGTCTTTCTAAAGAAACTCTGTTCCTTGCACTCAATGCCGAAGGTGATGTAAGGACTGACTACCAAGTCCCCCCAGTAGCCTCGACGTGGCAACCTCTCACCTTCCTAACACATCGCCATCAGTCATAACAATTAGTAGGAATAACAGCAGTAGCAGCATGCAGCGGATTCCATCCTTATTTCCTGTACCTTGGAAGTACAGCTTGCGCCTAGTGAAAAATAGAAGGAGAAGTTTGTTAAAAGTTTAGATCAAACCCCTCTCCCCCTATTTTTCACTGGGAATGAGAAGGGAAGAAGGAAATGCAGGGAAAAAGAGGGATAAAGCATAGGGAAGGAAAGTAGAGAGAAAAAAAAGAAAAGGGGCGGAAAAAAACCAGGAAGGGAAGAAGTCCAAAAGGGGGAATGTGAGCAAAAGTAAGAGAGGGAAACTTGTGCCCAATTTTGATTCCAGACTTGGGGGGAAATAGAAGCCACTGGCAACATGTTGCCAGACAGTAAACAGACAGAAACCAAAGTTATTCAGCATTAAACGCCATCTCTCATGACTGCAACTTGCAGCACGAATGCTGAGTAAAGATTTGGATGCTAAAATCGTCCCTTCCCTTGGAGGCCCACGGCTCCTGGCAAACATAACGTAACTTGGGAACCGCAATACAATACAATACAATACAATACAATGGAAAATTTGCACTCAAAAACTGACAACCGTCAGTCTAATCTAGCACATAAACTAAAAAGAACTAAAACGTTTAAAAGGAAAATGAAATGAAAGATAATGAGAACAGAAATAGTGTTAAATGTAAAAATGACAAAATTCAAAAAATGACTGAAGTAAAAACAACTAAAATAACAAAAAACTGAAAAGGTAAGAAATAAAGAATAATAATGCAAACTAAAACTCTGAAAAAACTGAAAAAAGTAAACATAAAAACCGTGAGCAGGTCCGAATAGCTGTGAAGTCAGTCCGAAGGGGTGCCAGATGTCTATGGAAGATAGGATTAAGGGAAAAGAAAAGTTTTGAGAATGGAATGAAAGAATGATGGGGTGATGAATGACAAGAGTGGTAAAAAAATGAAATGAGAGATACTAAGAATAGAAATAGTGTTAAATATGAAAATGACAAAATTCGAAAAATGACTGAAGTAAAGACAACTAAAATAAGAAAAAAAACTAAAAATGTAAGAAATAAAGAATAATAATAAAAACTAACTCTAAAAAAACTGAAAAAAGTAAACATAAAAACCGTGAGCACTGATGTACGTGCCAGTGCCCGCTAATGTCATCTCATTTCATCGAATGGTTTTAGCAGACTGCACAAGTGACAGACAGAAAGACAATGCTAGAAGCACATCTGGCTCAGTTATAGCTGGCATTGACGTCAGCCTGAAAATTAAACAAAAGTACAAACTGCTGCCTACAACAATGCTGACAACAACAGATCATTAGCAAGCATACATGTTTGAAAATCATTCCTGAAGCAAGTGTTTTGTTAGAAGTGTCATAGTTGCCTTCGCGCAGTTCGTAGGCCACTCCTTTGTGCCGCCATCTGGTGTAGTTTCTGCTGTTTATTATAGAAGCCTGGAAATAAAACAATGCACAATGATACGTTGAATAAACAATAAAAATTGGTCATATTTTGAGCAAACCATGCAGGGGCAGCGCCAGGTTTTCAGAGGTGGGGGTCCATGTCAAGTGGTTGTTGATTTACTGCCACTATCCCCACCCCATCCCTTCATCCATTCAAAAA
>Ga0209671_1006248_pt1 | contig 12194 bp, 9 predicted proteins | sample WorMetHERISLAND2_2_FD_187401 | JGI IMG/M metagenome (GOLD analysis project Ga0209671, IMG submission 187401) | Marine gutless worms symbiont microbial communities from Max Planck institute for Marine Microbiology, Germany - Olavius geniculatus... | ecosystem: Host-associated > Annelida >...
GCCGACTCTACAGTACTTCGTCGACGGCAGCGAGATGGTCGGCAACTCACGACTGGAAGTCGGTATGTATCATCAAGCCTAAATAGATAACCAACCCCGTACTTAGGCCTACACCTTACACGTTGGTTTATTAAAAGTCGACTAACGCAACTTACGAACACAAGTATAATACACCCAGTAGCCTACAGAATGTCATTGCAGGCTACGGCATATTTAAAACTAGAAAAACACTCGTAGCCCGCAGGTACCTACGCCAAGGCAAAGCTATTCGCCAGTTGTCCAGAATCCAGGATTCCTGCCGGATAACGCCCAAAATTGAATCATTGGTAGTTTATGCCATGCCCGACATACCCTCAAAATTTCAGAAAGATCCGTCCATAACTTTTTGAGTTATCTTGCTCACACACAGACAGACAGACAAACAAAGTCCGACAAAAACATTACCTCCTTGGCGGAGGTAATAAAATCATATGCATTTAAATGAGCGTTTTCTTAACCAAAGCTTTGTCATGTGCGGGATTTTGAAGATTGTAAGTAAATTTAGTTTTAGTAAGCTTGATCGTTAGATCTGAAAAGATTTTTACACAGTGTCTCAAAACAGTAGGTGCTAACTGCTAAACAGCTTGACTTGACTGCCAGTTTTTATAGTCTAAATCATTAATCGTATCCATGTAAGACTTACCATATCTAGCAAGTGTTGTATACTATAGGTATGATAAAGGTACGCGATCAGCCTGTTGCTCTTGGGTGCGTTCAAGGTCTTGGATTCGTCGGCTTCATTGATGAGGTACATAATATTTACCATTGCAAACACAAAATTGTGAAACGCTGCATCTTCGTCTAAGAACAACGAAAACAAACAGTAGTTTCCGTAAGAATGGGTTAAACAGAAAATAAATTAATGCTTGCAGTAACACGATACTTAAGTTCTTTCGTAGGATTGGTCTACGGCTGATGTGTTTCGAAGAATAAAAATAGTTTTATTTTCGTTCTGTTTTAGGTTCGAATATTTTCAACCGATCTCGACAAACGCGACATTGACGCACTGCTGGCAATGCGAGACGCTAATTTCTGGTGACGACCCAACACTAGAAACCAGTTTCGTTTAACGAGGATTGACTCTAAACGTTTTCAAGTTTTCATCCACACGGTGCTTAGAACGTCAAGTGCCCTCTATAGCTGTACGGTGTACTCGTATGCATTAAATAAAAATATCACTCCATTTAGTCGAATTACAACATGTAAGCCACTTTTTTCTCGAACCTTTATTAACCTAGGCGATGCACAGTTTCTTTGACGGTTTGTTTTTTTGTGCTTACTTATTTTGTCGTCTAGACCAAGAAGCTAAATTTACGGAGATGAATAAAGTTTTAATTGTACGCCAATTTGCCAAAGACACGCATGTAATTCGGTCGAGGTCACGAGATTAATACAGAGTGTACGAAAAACCGGACTTTTGTTTCTGAATATCACGTTATGTAGCTTCATTAGTTGTTGCAATGACAATAAAGTGACAACACCTATGAACTTATGTGTTTTAACTTTTGATACGTACATCACTAAACCAAGTTTTTATTTTTAAAACATATAGCGTAAATACATATTCGATTTGATTTGAGTGTGCTCAAAAAGCTAACAGCCATTGCGCGAAAACAAACAAGAAATTTGAGCTAAAGCTCACGAGTCGCGCGAAAGCCTATAGCAGTTCCTGTTCGCAAACTGTCAGTCTATCTCCAGCTGTTTTCACGAAAGTCTGGGCAACTTTTACCGGGGACCGCTCTTTGATGCCATCGTGGGATCGTGCGCAGGTTTTCTTGAACCTAGGAAATCGAGACTTAAACCGTCTAAGTCTACGTTCAATGCTAAAAATTTCATATGCAGCTTGTCTATGTCTATCTTAATTGGTTTCAGCGCAATTTGCTCTTGAAAAGTGTCTCGCAGCCCAAAAATCACCAAAAAATCCATAAAAAACATCTACTTAAGCGTTCAGTGTCATCCAAGGTCATTGAAATCGGTGGCAATCGAGAGCCAGTGTACGACTTCTTATTAGTGATTAATAGTAACCTAAACCCTATCTCGCACCGTTATTGAGATACAGCGACTTATTGGCCAAAAATCGCAAATTTGACAACCCTCCTCTCATTTAGCGCCCTCGATCGGGGTGACACCCTTCGAATTTATGAAAAAGCTTTACGGTTCCTGAAGCTAGAGTCTTCTGGGTAGCCGACGGTGAAAATTTGGTAATCCTAGCTTGCACCGTTTTTGACTGATCCACCCGTGTGACGGACGGAAAGACAGACAGACGGGCGGACGGACGGACGGACGAACAAAATTGCGATGGCTAAGACGCGCTGAAAGCAGTAGCTGCTTTCGTGCGTAAAAATGTGTCGCATGTAACGGATTTTAGCCGGCAAATTGTCATGACATGCAGTTCCATTTTTACTAAGCTATGTCTGTCTTTCTACGTCGAGTTAGAAAAGATTGTCTCGCAAAATATATACTGAACAGTAAGAGAGTACCAAATGCCGCTTGGCCTCTGTATGCAGGTATAAACACGTGATAAGTGCGTAAAATTTTGCGTTATAATTCCAACGGGTTGCTTGGATAATGGCAGACAACTTTAGGAATTATTTTTTGCCGAACTGAAAAGAGTCACTCCTTGTGGCAGCCCACAGTGAAGATTTTGTGATCATAGCTGACACTTTTTTGATAATGTTGCAGGGTGCGACGGACAGACGGACAGAGAGACAGACGGACGCCTCGTCGATAGCTAAGACGTGCTATAGCATTATATGCTGTCGATTGTTTGTGAATGGCTTAAGGTCAAGGTCGTCAATTTGTATAGCGCATCGTCGCAAACACGCCTCTAATGCGCTTTCGTCACTAACCAGAGCCGCCTGCCGCACGGCCACCGTGTGCAGCCTGCAGACACAGGCTGGCGCAGCGCCGGCTAGGCAACGCCAGTCAGCTGTACCAAGGTCCCCATTTTCCGTAACCCATGTAAATGAGTTACTACTCATTTTACCTTCCCACGGAGGGTAGAAGGCTGAGTCGACCTAGCTGGCAGGCTTCGCACGGAGATGGTTTACCTGCCCGCAAGCAGTCACCCATCGCAGTACTAACCGGGCCCGGCGTAGAGTAACTTCGTTTCGGCCGAAACGCGCTACCAACTACGCCACGCCACCAACCTATTTTCATGCGTATTCATTCACAAGAAGGCGTCACTTAAATGCGCTAGTCCAATGTGCAAGAGCCTAGGTATAGACAAGGGTTTACACGCAGTAAAGAAAATGTTTGCGAATGCTCAATAACATCGTTACCCTATTTTACTTAACATCTGTACTACATCAATTGTTTAATTGCTTCGTGATACAGAATGATTTTCGCATTTTTAAAAAATTTTTGTGCACGCGATTGGTCCAAATCGCGTCACGTGACGTTAAAAAATACCCAGCGCGCACTGTTGACCGGGCAACATTAAAGTCGTCACAGCCTTTTCTGTTTAAATGATTTTTGTTTAATTTTTTGTTTTGGTTCTGAGGTATAACAGAACAAATTGGCCTGTACATCAGCGTTGAAAATTTCTGACCCTTATTTCGCAAAACGTTGCCCGCGATCTCCGATTTCGGGCGACATTTTACAAACATTTGGGTCAAAAAATTTTAATGATGACCTCGACGACAGTCAATCACTATTTGTATAATACAGCCATACGGAACCCGCTGTTATTTTATCAATAGCTAGCACTTTGACGTTTTTGTATTTCACGTAGGCTATAATCATATCAAATCGCTATTATTTTTATATTTATTGTTTTACATGTAAAAACATTTTCAACTCAAAATTTTTAAATGTTAAAAACTTGTAAAATGACAGAAAACTTATAGACCTACACAGGTTTATCACAATAATAAAACTAGAACGCAGTCGTAGTCTGCAGGTACCTCCGCCAAGGCGTCACCATATTCGCTTTGCCAGCGGTTCCCTTATGCCCCCTTTAACGCAATGGTAACGAAAATTTTGAAGTGATCCATAATCCAGGATTCCTGCTGGATCACCCCAAAATTTAATCACTTGTAGTTTATGCCATGCCCGACATTCCCTCAAAATTTCAGAAAGATCCGTCCATAACTTTTAGAGTTATCTTTCTGATACGCAGACAAACAGACAGACAAACAGACATACAGACAAACAAAAACCGGCAGAAACATAACCTCCTTGGCAGAGGTAATAATACTTAATACAGATAGCATCGAAGCCCAGCAGACGCGATGTGTATTAAGTATATGAATAAAAAGGCATGAACTGTAACACAATGAAGCTTTTAGGGTGTTTACACGATCCAGCAAACGTCCAGCAAACGTCCAGCATTAGCACGTATATTTTGAGTACATTTGCTGGAAGTTTGCTGGACGTTTGCTGGATCGTGTAAACACCCCATTTGTCGTTACTGGGCCAGCAAATTAGCCAAGTATGCCTAAATCTAGCCTATAACTTACTACAACCAGAACTAAAGTAAAATTTTCGTGCGTTTTTTTTTATTTTAGGCAGTTTCGAATGGTTTTGGCGCTGTCTAGACCTACATTCGTACATTTGTCTAATACCAAATTGCGTGGGAGTAAAGTAGGCCTATTGCATAAATTGTATGTAATTAGTTGAGCGAGTTAATTGAACAGACAGCGTTGATGAGCGTTTTGCTTTTCTGGTAGCCCGTTTTCAATATATAATATAGCTCAATTTGATGTAAATCTCGTTTGATTTTTGTTGGCAAATAAACATTCTTCTTATTGTTGTTCTTTTTTCCGTTTCAGTTTCAGTATTGCACACATATGGCAGCATCTTGTTACGCACTAGCATCATCAAGGTGTTAGTTGTATCCAGCAGCAGCAGCAACAGCAGACCTGGCTTGTCTCAGCGGTCAACGTGTGTGCGTCCGCGAGATCGCACATATACACAGTCGTCTGTGGTTTATAGCGCGAACACACGTCGCAATGTCACACTCATACGTTCGCTGTCAGTTGTAGACTTCAACTGTATAAATTTATAGTACGAAAGTCGTGTCGCCGCACGCTTCAGTCTTTCTTGTCGTTTCACTCGCTCCCGGTATGCTCACTGTTGCATTCACACTGATTTCTGTTAAACTATTTCGAGCAATTAGTGCCGTATTTGTATTAAAAGACCGAAAGCTGCGCAAATGTTCTGAAGGTGGTTATAATAAGTAAAATAAGGCTCAAAACATTTACGCAGTATTTTGCTAACTTTGTTTCTGTTTTACATAGCCACAGCTCAACGTCTACGGTGCTACGCGTACAGAACCGTAGTCTGAATTAAGTATAAACTGAAGTTTGGTTTTAGGACAGCCGCGTTTTCAATTCATAAATCCCTGACGTTGCAGGAACAATGAAAGCGAAAGTCACTTTGTTGAAAAAAATGCTAAATAAAATAATAGTTTTATTAAAAAAAAATTGTGACGTTACACATGCGTACTGCAAAAATTGAACAGTTTTACAAAAAATATAGCAAACTATACTATGTTGCAGTTTAATCGGAAAGCTGTAAGAAAATGCTTACTGACTGTGAAAATAAGCTGTATACTTTATATTAAACAAAATACAAAAAGCGGAAGAATATGGACATGTAGGAAACTAACAATACAGTGCAGTGCTGGGGTTGACTGGAGGACAAAGAGCGTTACAAGCAGAAGCAGACAGGACACAAATCAACTAGGAGAAAAAAACAGCTCTGCGCAAAACTATTGGTCTGCGTCGCGTGGACCATTTCCGCTTCTAAGCTAATCATTTTTCACGTTACTAGCAAACACTAACAAATCATGTCTGAACAGTAGATCATACACGTTTGGTTCACTGACTTCAGTTTTTAAAATTACGTTTCTGCTGTCCTTGGCAGAGATTTTAAAAAACTGACGAAAGTAAAATGTTTTCAGTCTTTTGCGACAAAGGCGCATGAATTATTGTTAATTACTGGGCTTTTTAGCATTTTTCCTGCTGGATAAGTGGTTATAATGGGCCTTCTATTTTTTTACGCCCGGTTTACGCGGCGCATGTTCGTTTCTGCCTCCAGTCTGTGCACTGTGCAAAAATACGGCGTAAATGTTTCGAGCCTTATTCTACATAATTATAACCACCTTCAGAACATTTGCGCGGCTTCCAGCTTTTTACTGTGCACTAACAGGAAAATAATATTAAGATTGACGCATGGATACAGCAAGGTCGTGCAGTTACCTGTAAACATTTGGAAGTGTAGGCCTATTATTTTATGCGTAAGGACGGTTTATTACCATATATCTCGAAACAGTGTGGCCACATATGACAGTAGTTAAAGCAAGATAATGATTTAGTTGCGGTCCGGTTAAATTTCAGTCGATTTGTGGATAAAACGCATAACTGCTGAATATTGATAAAATTTTACACAACTTTGTACCTCGACAATCTCTAGAAATTTAATGAATTTTAAGGTCAGACTTAAAAGTCAAGGTACGTACATGAGTTTGAGTTATTTGCGTGCGGATTTATTAAGCTTGACAACCTCCAGAAGCCTGTTGAATATTGAGGTCATAGGTCAAACTGTCAAGGTCATTTATTTGATTTTTGATTCGATTACTGAGTTGGCTAGGTCCCCAAACTGGGGCATCGCACTGACTGGCTTTGGCGTTGTTACCTGATAGTCATGATGTGACTACTGCGGCTATTCGCGGACAGTACTTAGCCTTGAGCAAGACCTGACGATCTAGTGTTGTTATTTTAGAAGTTCTAGATGTTCGTGACAGCGGTGCGTGTCTACGGCATCAGTCGGCAATTGTCATGCTACTGCTGACGCAAGATTCTCGACACGTCACATGACAATGACGACCCGACCCGACCCGACCCGCGGGTAACGAGATGGGGTCGGGTCGGGTATGCCCGCGGGTACCAGTTGACCCGCAAGCCACGGTGACGCACGATGCGTGACACGTCACGTGATAAGTATCGTGACAAGTCACACGGTAGTGCAGTCTGACAAATCGCACAGTCGATGGCGACTGCCGTCACATAGCCGTGTAGAGACCGAGTCCAGGCTCCAGACAGGTGCTAGCAGTGGCCGGATGTCCGTTGACGACCACCCAGAGGACCGAGATCACCCAGCAACATCAGGCGGGTCATCGAGTGTGGCCGGACCTCTGATGGCTGCTGCGTCAAACTCCCCGCTGCACCGCCAGCTCACTGATGACGTAGTAGTCATAGCAATGATGACGTCACACCCATGACGTCACAGATGACGTAGTAGACGTGACGCCGCCTGCGTCGTCAGTGACCGGGGCGGAGGGTTTGGCGCCCGGCGGGGACCGATCTACGCCGGCTTATCCTGGCTTATTGGCGACTTATCGTGGCTTAGTGTCGGCTTATCCAGGCTTCGTGCATCGAGCGTTCTTTCTACTGGATCAGACCACGCCACCGCGCAGCTGGTGTCTACGTCTCATCACCTGGCCATATCCTTTACTGTTTATGTTGCATCAAGTTAATAAGCTTTATCTTTTAGCATTAAAGTTTCAAAGACGTAGGCAATGCTTTTTCACGCTACGCGGATTTTCAGAACTGCGTTAAAACAGCAGCTTAAACAACTACAACTACAACAGTACTGATGACCGTTTTAATTTAGACCCGTTGCGTGTCTTTTTTCGTTTCACTGCCATGATATATTGTCATTTCATTTATTTTGTTAACTAATTTTACATTATACGTTATGGCTTAAAAACAGTGTTAATGCTATTAATAGCAATAACTTTATTTCTGCCATTCAATAGTTTGTTTATCGTTTTCATCGCTAATTATGCAGCGTGAATATTCAGCGTGTGTTTTACCGTGGCTGCGACTTTGAACACGTGATATCTTGGCGCTGCAGCTGCAAGCATTTTGCTGTTGTCTGAACGCGGCGTAACTTAATCATTGCTCACATTCAGCAAGCAGATAAACTTCCACTACGTCTATTTGTTAATTGTGGACTTGGGGTAGACTTTCGATTTGTCGTGAAATTCGTGAAGCTTAAATCTTGCGCAATATCAGCAGATCGCGCAAGTTATTAATAGAGCGTGGTTACAGTATGGTAGCAGTGCTTTTGTATACAGCTCAAGCTAAGCACCGTTATTAGGCCTTATACTTTTCAAAAATGCATGCCAACGTTTAAAGCATCTGATTTTATGATGTTATTTTTGTAGGGTGCGTATTTATATAATTTCGCATTATATTTTTAACATTATTTCGATGCAGTGGCCTACTGAAAATCCATTACAGGAAGTGCGTCTCGTGCGATGAGGTAAAAACAAGTCCTCAATAAGGATTTAATGTTGCTTATACGATTGCTGTATAGCGAATGAGTGGAATGACACAGAAGTGGACTATCAGCTACTGCTACAGATGCAGCGCATCAAAGATACATACAAAACTACCTTGTGCCGAGTTCTAAGAGGCTTCTGCATACAGTTTCTAGCTGCCTGGCTATCTGTTTTCTACATAGTCCAACTCTGCCTTTCTTCATTCCGTATTCCATCTATACTGCTTGCGTCCCTGAAATTTCAGCCTGTTTTATCACAGCATGTCGCTATTCGGCTATTTCGTTTGTTTTTTCTTTCGTCCGTCTACTCGAAAGTAAGCAAGTACGAAAAACGTGAATTTAAATATAGCATTTCGCTGAAAAAAACCACTGTTTATGCATCGGTCACACTAATACAGTTTGTAACAGCATTGTGTAAGGAAATTGTACAATGACCGAAGTCACTTTTACACAGCTGCGATAACTGTTTATTAACGTTTTTTCAACTGTTTTTTTCACAGAACGCGTCTAAACTATTTAAATTACGTTTTTTTTTGTTTTAAGCAGTAATTATAAAACAACGGCAATTGATATTAGTTATAGAAATATTGTAACAATATGCTAAATGCGTTTTAAAAACTAAAAAAAATTTATAAAGGTCTATCTTCGCTGTAAATTTGGTAAACCCTATACGACTAACTTTTGCGTTTCCTATGGGGCGTAAAAAGTATCCGAACTAAGCGCCGTATAAGAGCAAATTAACTGCGCGATCTGGCGAAATTCGATTTATTACCGAATACTTTCCGCAGTATTTCGCAAAATCGCATTATTAGTGAGTACAAAGTGGTTCTGTTAGCAGACCGTTATTGCGGCGAACACGTGATGTAAAAGTGGAAATACTTTTCTTCAGCGCAAAGAGTAGGCGGACCTTTGTCTGTGGATAAATACACGGTGTTTCATAAAAGGGACCCCTTTTTGTTCTTCTTATAATTCACTCAAATAATGACCAATTTACACAAAATTTTTACCAGTGGTAACGAAAGAATTACTAATTCAAAATATTGCAACAAAATGTGGCAGTTAATTAAATATTTTTGCTAGTCGTAACGTAATTCTGACATCATAATGTATCACTGGTACAAGCTTAATAGTCTCAACAGGTGCTGTCTATCGCTACCCTGCTCTGATAGTGAAAAATCTGGTTCGTTGATGACAAATTTTTGAAGTTTTACAGTTGCAGCCACAAAAAACGTGCAAATCAATCGCATTTACGTGTCTGTGGGGATAGTTGGACTTTCACATGTTCAAGCAAGACAGTGCACTGGCACACCGAGCTTGCAAAATGGTTGCGTTTTCGTTGGATCGTGAGACGCCTGATTTCATGTCTCCATCTTGCTCAGTGATGACACGATAAACATTTTTCATTAGCGAACCAGATTAAGTTCACCATCGAAGCTGGGTAGCAACTGACAGCACCAGTTGAGACTATTAAGCTTGTACTCGTGACACATTATGACGTCAGCATTACGTCACGACTAGCAAAAACATATTTAATCAACTGCCCCATTTTGTTGCAATATTTTGAATTAATGTTTTTTCGGCTACAAATGGTAAAAATGTTATGTAAATTAATCACCATTTGAGTAAATTATGAGAAAAACAAAAGACATCCTTTTTATGAAACACCGTGTATATATAACAGGAAAAAGATTCTTACAACGTCAGAAAGCCACCAGCGGCGTGGGATGAAGTTAAGGCATCTGCAAAATAATTAAGTTAAAACGATACGTCATACATAGACCTACGTGATAATTTCATATTGTGAATCCAAAATTTGAAAGAATGCAGAAACGACGGTGCAAACTACATGAATGATAGTTATTCACAACAATTTGGAACAACGTTACAGTAGGCCCAATAACTTTTGTAACATTCTTAATTTACGTATCTGCACATTATTCAATATAATTATATTTGGGATTTTTTTTCATTGCTCGGTATGCTTTAGACCTATGGCATTTAAGCTCGCTTGGCTGTAGTGTGCAGCGGTAGCGGCGTCCAAACAACGATTGAACGCTGGGCTTCTTATAGACGCAATCACGGTTTATATCCATCCACCATCCCCGACTACGCTGTGCACCATAAAACGCGTGATGACGCTTATATTTTAACGATTTTTTTTGCGAAAACGTGCAACGATATTGATAGTTCTTTTACTGTAGTACAGCAATGATGGTGATGAACTGTTACGCTTGCCGCCACGTTGCTTTGAATGTGTTCCCACACTACCTTGTAAAATGAACTCAACTTTTTTGCAATTTCACTACAGGTAGATAAACCAGTTTGCAACATTTTGAACTAAACAACTGCAATAAAAGTGTATAGTTGAACATATAAATTTGCAAGGTATAGCATCATCATATTCACAGTGTATCAACATCTGGATGATTATTTCATTTTTGATTTTTTCTCTGTAGTTTATCTCACGCAACGATAAGTCCCATTACGGGTATTGTCTGTCCGTCCGTCTGTCCATCTTGCACAGGCACATAAGTCGAAAACAAAAAAGGTGCAGAATAACCGAAATTCCAAAAAATTTACAACTATTAGTGTGAACGTTTCCTTTTAGCAGTAATAACCTATGTGCCAGTTTTCAGTTCAAGAAGTCAAAGGTCAGGGCTGGGGTTGCTCATTGCAGTGGGCAAATACACACAGCTAGACGGACGACCGTATATTATGTTGTCACTTGGCCGACATCTTCGCCATATATAGTTCCAGAAGTAAAGATGTGGCCATCTTTTATGACGCACGGTGTAGGCCTACTGTATTCCATCTGCAGACAAAGCCTATTATACGCCCGCACAAGCCTATATGTCCGTCTAATAGCTTTTTACGATTATGAGAACGAGAAGGCAGGCGAGAGAGACTGAGTTTGATGCGTTAGTTAACGCTAGCATATACACACGGTAAGGTGGCGACATAAGGACGGGATGGCGGCGTCAGTGTCGTCATTAGCTACGTCACACTATACGAGCAGCAGCAGTAGCAACATTGGTGTCATAAGTATATATCGCACGCAGTGTGATGATACTCAGTGGTGTTTTTATGGTCCTTTGATGACTGTGATGTGACGTTGTACACACTGTACTCAAAGTTGCCAGTGTGGCATGGCCGTAATAAGATGGATCAGTGCTGGGACATGTTCGATGCACCTGTGGCCAATGTTCTAGGTATCAGTTTGTACAACGTAACCCATAAAATGTAAGCCGCTTTTATTTTAATGACAACTTTGACCTTTACTAAGCTCCGGTTATAACTGTTCTGTCACGTTTGCATTGTCTGAGAAAAAGGCAGAAACAAACACGGCCACCTAACTTTAAATCTGTTGCTACATTACCTGGTAAAATTTTAATGTTTAAGTGCGCATCGTTAAGCAGTTATTCTGTGAAAATGAATATTTAAAATCGGTATTTGCAAGAAATATATACAACGAATGTTAATTTTTTATGCGTTTCATAAATCAATTTATAATGTGTGTTTAGAATGCGTGAATAAAAATCAAAATTGGTGTAAATGTTTTGGGGGGCAAGAGTAACTGGTGTGTCGATTTTTTGGGTCATTTCAAAAAGCTTAAGGTTTAAAATAGTCGCCGTCTTTGACAACAGTTACTGTTGGTTACGCTATGTATTCGACATTGTTTAGCGCTTTTATGGTCTTTTCCATTACGGTTACTACTAGTTCACCACTTGCAAATGAATAAGTACGGTGATTTCTCATTTCTGTGTAGTTTCATCATTTATTTGCCAGCAAAACATGACACAGTGCACAAGGTTGAAACAAACATACTGTCGGCAAGACATACCAGGCTCATAGAGCACTTACAGTAG
>Ga0209671_1006250_pt1 | contig 12191 bp, 7 predicted proteins | sample WorMetHERISLAND2_2_FD_187401 | JGI IMG/M metagenome (GOLD analysis project Ga0209671, IMG submission 187401) | Marine gutless worms symbiont microbial communities from Max Planck institute for Marine Microbiology, Germany - Olavius geniculatus... | ecosystem: Host-associated > Annelida >...
ACGAAGAAGAAGAAAGCGACATCACCAGACCAAGCTTCGTCGGTTCATAGCAAGCCTGGCGGCGTGCCGCTGAGACGCGCCGCTGCCAACACGGACGTCGTCGACGACGACATCGATAACGACTACCTGCTCAACGTCGCCGTCAAACGCCCGCCCGGGGGACGCGGTCTGGGCAAATGCAGCGCGGTGACCGATCTGTCAGATAGACTTGATCTCACGCCCATCAAACGCGCGCTTGTAAGCCCACCGCGTGCACCGATCAAGCCGTCGTCAGTCTCGTTGTCGCCGCGTGGCTCGGCGGTTACTCCGCGCAGGGTCTGGGTCTGGATACGTCCGGTGCTGATGACCATCCATCATTTGCTCACCTGGCTGCTGGCCTACGCCAGACACGAGCTGCGCGAGCTGTTCCGCAGGCCGCAAGTCGTCGAAGCCCGCAACAGAGTGTACGTCAGCTGGCTGCGAGTGTTGGAAGATTGGGCACTGTTCTTAACCGTCATATTTACCGTCGTCGGCTTCTTCCTCGTCATCCTTCTGTGCTAGATCCGCAACAACTGATTGATCTGCTGTTAATGTCATCGAACAGCACAGTTTCTCTCAGTCGGCATATTCTGTAGATTTAACACCGTTGTTTGCAACATTCTGTGGTACATGTTAAACGCGTGCTTCTTTAGTGACAACTCACAGGACTCGCAACACACACATCATAGCAGTGATTAGCAAGCGTAACAGCAACCGTCTTTACGATTAGATAGTGATTTACATCGGCAGAAACAGGTATAGGCTTGACATTTCGTGGCGAACCAAATTGAAAATTTATTATTTTTAGGGCCAGAAGTTAATAAAAAGGTCCACATACCGCCAATGAGTGATATTGCGTTTTACAACAGAGCGATATAAATAGCGTATTGATAAAAGGTTTCGTGAAAAAAATAATTACCATTAGTTGGGCGCGCGGTCGATTTTGATCGTCAGTAAAATATAAACAATGACTGCAAATTGCCATACGTTACAGCTAACTCAAACTCTAACAAAACTGCGTTTAAAACAGTTTATTATGCGGCCGTCCTATGAACCCTTCTACGTTCCTTGTCCAACCATCTCCCGCTCTCCCGCACAGGCGCCTAACTCTAAACAAGTAATCTGATCAGAGCTCACGTGACGCGTGACAGCACCGGTGCTACCACCTGGAGAATCAACGTACAATGTGCAATAAAATGATAATGCGCTTCGAAAGGGTACTCAAATTTGACGCTTCTGTACAGAGGACCCCTTGAAGCTAAAAAATCGAAACTCGGAGAGAGTTAAAATCTACGTTTTATGCTTCAAGTTTTTGGTGCAGATTGCCTCGGTCTACCTCCATTATTTCGGCGCAATCTATGATAAAAATATGCGTTGTAGCCAGAAATCGCAAAAAATCATCAAAAACCCGCTTTCTGGATTTCAAGATCGTTTAAGGTCATAAATGTAAGTACCGCCGGAAAGCTCGTCAGTAGTGCTTGTGACTATTTGCTACCGTTTTCACGCTAAATTATTGACATTAGCAGAAATCGCGCATTTTGGAGGGGGTACCCAAATTTGAGGCCCCCGTACGCAAGATTCCTTGAACGTCTGGGAGTCGAAACCTAAACTGCTGAAATCTGCGTTTAATGCTCTTTCGTATGCGGGTTGTCTTTGTCCAGCCATTTCGGCGTAATTCCTTTTTGAATTGTGCGCCGCAGTCTAAAATCACAAAAACCCGCCAAACACTTTATTTTAGAGTTCACGCTCGTTCAAGATCGTTGATTTTGGTGTCAATTGAAAGAACGTATAAAACTTTCTATTAGTAATTAATAATAACCGAAACCCTATTTCGCACCGTTTTTGAGATACGGCGACTAATTGGCTCAGAATCGCCAATTTTTTCGTACCCCCTCTGATTTATTGCCTTCAACCGGGGTGATTCCTTTCGAATTTTTGAAGCAAATACTTTACATATCCTCAAACTAAGAGTCTTCGAGGCAGTCGACAATCGACAGTGAAGATTTCGTAATCCTAGTTTGAACCATTTTGATACAATCGCAGAGTTTGACAGACATACAGACAGAGACACACGGACGCCTTGACGATAGATAAGACGCCCGAAGCATTACATGCTGTTGCGCGTAAAAAAGTAAAAACAAAAAAGAACATGGCGTATACGTTGTATATACAGCAGAAGTAATCGGTGTGACAATTATTTTCAGTTAAAAACGTCAAATGTTAACTTAATGTACGTCAAAAACCTTACGAAGACTGCGCACGATGTTGCGTAATCGGACAATTATAGTCGGTCGGTTGCATCCGCGATAGCCCCGCGCTATAAGTTGCAAGCAAGTTACAGATAGCATAAGTCGATGATATGCATGGTTTCCAGTAGTGATCATGTTATAAGCTTCCGGTAGAGAATTACGATAAAGCGGACGGTCACATATCATGTCGCCTATAGGCGCCGACATCGTTTCCTGTTTAAGAGCTAGTTTATAACGACAACATTAATGTCAGGGATAAAACCGGTGCTAAGAGAAAATTAGTGTAAAAGTGGAGCGCATTGCTGCAATCCGAATATGTACATGTAACGGTTATCTCATTGGATAGGCCTACATCCGTCGATATCTAGTCGAACTCATTTGCTTAAATTTGTTGTAAATTTGTGGTAAGTATACACTGTGCGACAAATCCATAACAAATCTAAGTAGTGGAGTTTGGGCTTAACTGTTTGACTAACGGATCCGCTACCGAAAAGTCATGGCCCTATAAGTCGTATGTACGTCGACGTTGTATTTCAGCGTACACGTCGCCACGAACAATCTCAGCAGCAACATATCCCCGATACAGTGCACATCACGTCGAGTCATCCTCATCTGCCGTCTGTCAAGGAGCGCACAAAGCTAAGCTTCTAGCGCCGGAAACAAACGACGTCCGGCTGCGAAAAAAACGGCGTAATAGCGACCTTTGCAAACTGTAATGAATCGAGCAAGCAATTTTGACAAAGTTAATTGAGAAAGCTGGCAGTTTCGCTCAGCGCTCGCCGCTTGGTGATACGCGTGTGTCCTACTAGCGGGTGGCCGGTGCTTTGTTTCCCTTCATCCTTCTTCATTATGGCCGTCGCCGCTTCTACATTCGGGCTTCCTTTCGGTCGTCACGTTTTTCCTGTCTCTTTTTTGACTACTTAGTTTTCCGGTCTAACGACGTACAATTGAAAACAACAGCGAGCGACTATACAGGTCTTGGGTCTATTCGGCTGACCTGCAGCCGAGCAGTGTGAGCAGAATGGTACGGAATCGTCGGCTGCAGAAGCAGTAGATGACGAAGTTGAGCGACGAGTTGGCGACGACGAGCAGGTCGCTGATTCGCGCGTAGTAAAAGTACGAGAACGGGCAGTAGAGAGTCGCATCGGGCAGCACACTCGGCAACGCCTGGGTGATAAACGCTGGACTCTGACAGAAGACGAAGACCAGGATGACGACGATCAACATCCGGGTTATCTCGTCCTCGGACCGACTATTTCATCCTTCCACGCAATGACTTCGTCACCGGAACAGTTGTTTACCAACATTCATCAATTTCGTCGGCGTTGTATAAACCTAATAAACTCGCTCTGTTGTACTCGGAAAGATCTATAGTCCTCGAAGTTTTATCGTCTTCGTAGCGTTTGTTCTGTTCTTAGATCGAGCTAGCCCACTCTCTCGTCCTCGGATGAACGCTTTCGTTCTTCGTCGCATGCAACGACTTTGGCTGTTGTCCTGAGTGATATCCCTCAAAGCACACAGAACGTATTTAACTTGTCGTGGTACAGATTTAGTGCTCAGAGCTGGTACTAACTCTATCTCGTCCTCGGAGCGACTGGTCTGTTCTGCCTGGTCTTCGTTTCGGCGCGTCGAGCGCCATGAGTCTCGCTTGCGCCGGGTGCGTCTCAGCGTCGTCATCAGCTGGTAGTTAAGTATCACTAGTAGGATCAGCGGAATCAGGTACATGATGAGGAAGTACATCGCCGTGGAGTAGATTATCTGCACACGCGCGCACAACACCACACGCCACTCAGTCGAAGCTGAAAACAGCATTTTCGTAAAATAAAACGGAAAACGTGTGGAAATCGTGGATCACACAAGTAATTTTGACAAGGGGTTAACCGATTTATGCTAACTCTAAGTAGAGTGATTAGAGTCTACACCATATCCCAGATAAATCGGTGCCAAACTGGACCGTTTATCAGAATTTATTCACTGTTACATTTTTAGATGAACCGGATGTGGCACTTGTTCCTATAATCGCGTACATGCTGCTAAAACAAGCTATAGGCCGACACGATGGCGAATGAACTGGTCAAAAATTGGTTCAGAAAAAAATTTATAGAATACACCGTCCAACTTTCTTGCCCGTCCAAAAATAAACTGTTAATCTCAAAGCGTCCACACTGATTGTTTTAAAATATTTTTAAATTCAAAATTGCTGTAGTCAAATAGTTTCTTTGTTGAATTCTTTTTATGATCAAACATTTTCGCCGGTGTTTAAATAGATGTTTTACTGAAGTTTTTTTGTATTAGGCCTACGCTCGCTCATGTTTTGTAGTGTCAAATTTTTTTAATCTTGGTCCAGAAAAAACACAAGATGATTGATAGTGTTTGGCGACAACCAGCGCATACAGGAGATGAGGGGCATTGATTATACACGGTAGATTTGATCAGAAATAACGCGACGTCGACTACGCTTTAATCACACATACTGCATGCAACCTGCCGCTTGGGTTATACGAAAAACTCTCATTATCCTAGAACAGACTGTTTATACACTGGATACCAGTACTTAGTCGTCGACCGCAAGTGATCTGAAAAACTGGGGATTCTGGTTTATTACGTGTGAACAGTGACAAGGAGAGAATGTGAGATAAACGGCACGCCGATTATTTAACCTAACGGTAGTACAATAATCACAAGTAATCAAAAAATGTATGTGTCGAACGTTTACCGATTTACTTTACTGTGCAGTGTGCCGGAAAAAAATCTTCACATTAATCCCTTTCGGACAAACTCATAAACGTTGGTGCATTACTTTTTCCGAACCTCCCTGTATTGCGATGGCTAGCCAATGCAGAAGCAGTCCCTACATCGTCACAAATTAAGATTGAATCCAGTCCCCATATCGCGGCATAATCATGGGCGACGCCACGCCACGATGAATATTGGAATGAGGCCGCATCTTTCCGGTGGCCGAGTCGCGTTGTCCGGATACCACGCACAGCCGAGGCAGCAGCTGCAGCCGTCGACTTGTATTCAGCGAAATGAAGTCAGCGGAGAATATCAGCTGATCGTGTGTGCTCATCAGCACGAGTTCTCCTCGTAACAAACCACGGAGGTAACAAACAACTCCACTTCATCGACTGGTCGTTATTCGGCAGTCAGCCAGCCTGACAACAGTCGTTGGTCGGTGTCCGCTGCTCATTTCATTTGCATTGTCGTCACTACTGACGATCTATCTTAACTGAACACTCGGACGCAGTTTGGAATCTTTTGTGACAGCACTGTTAGTTCAGCATAAATCACGACATCCTTTGCTGCTGCTCGCTAGGTTTCCTGCAGGCCGCTGCAGTCCTATGCTAAACCCAGTGAAACCTGATTTTCAGCGCTGACGACGAGCTAATCTGCGCTCCGCATGCGATGCCTTTCAGCTGCTAATGAAGTAGTTACTGGACTGCAGGCGAACGCCGACTATATCCAGATGAGCAGCGCTCATGCGCCGCCCGCTCTGATGGGATTCATATCCAGGGGTCGAAAATCCCCGGAGGAATCTCCCCGTAGTTTTTCGTGTTTCGCGAGCCAATACGTCTTAAATCTGGACTAAGACAAGACCAGAGCAGTAACAGTAAGTCACTCGACCGTTACCCAAGTACGGTCGGCTAATAAAGCAATTCACTTCGTCGTCTTTTGTCGCATTGCAGTACATGCGAGGCCCTGCAACAAACTACAAGTTTTCTGCAAGTTTGTACAGCACCACGTGATAAGCAGTACTTGTACTTGTACTCGTACTTGTATGCCAATTAGTAGAGAAGCAGTTGCTTTAAATGCTTATATTCTGTCTGTTGTCAAATCTGTTTTTGAACGCAAAATACAAATAAACGGAGTCATCGGCGTTTTTATTCTGTCTTTTTTTTATTTTATTTAGCGCGTGTGCCAACCCTGTAAAAGCAGCTGTCGGAGTACACGCTAGGGACGACAACCGACACTTAACAGTGCGAGCGTCGGATGTTGTGCAACTGATAAAAACATCAACCGAGAAGCGACAATGTTCCTGGCGTGAGAGCACATTAAACGAGATCGTCAGCGCGCTGTCAACGATGAGCCGAAACGATGGAAGATAGGCATTCACCGGCACCATGGACTAGCTGTGCTGCCGCGTGTCAACAGCTGGCATGTGTAGAGCCGAATGAATAATGACTTTCGCATGTCTGTTTATTTACGTTTTTGTACCAGAGGAAAATGTGAAATAAAATCGGCACGCAACAAATACGTCACTACCAGGTGACAGTAGTGGTCAATCAGTAGAGTACTATGATCATGATTTTACACATACAAAACAGACTGCGAAAAATCATCATAAAATGGCCAGGAATGTAGCAGCCATAATGGCAGCGACAAAATATTACTTCCTGAAAATGTCCTGCTCTGCATTTATTTTATCAGCAATTCAGCGTCATCATCATCATCGTCATCAACAGTCTTAACCGAAGCGCTTATGTTTCTTTAACCCTTGTCCCGGCAACGGTTTTTTGTGACGTTTGTCGGCAACGGGGAGGGGGGGTGAAATGACCCCAGGTTCTAGAGATCTAGTGCACATAGCGACACAATTCCAACGGCTACCCCTATATCTTCTGGGTCAATCTTTTCAGTAGTGATAGTGCCGACATTGAGGGAGGTCGGTATTTAAGATGGCGGCCACAAAACCGGAAGTATTAATGATGTCGCTGGCTTTCCAGATACACTCTAACGACAGCATCGGCGTTTACGACTATGTACAAAACATTTGAAACTCCAACAATGTTGGCCGACGCCACTTTGTGTCGAAAATCTAATATGGTGAATGACTAACCGGAAGTAGTAATAACTTTGCTGCTGCAACAGATAGACAATTAGACATGTCGTTCCAAAGACGATATAGGTGTTCTCCGCTATGCACAGAAGATTTATACCTCCAGCGACTATGGCCGACGTCAATGGAAATCGGTATTCAAGATGGCGGCCACAAAACCGGAAGTACTAATGACGTCGCTGGCTTTCCAGATACACGTGTCGCTCCAACGATAGTATCAGTACGACTATGTACAAAACATTCTAATCTCCAACGATGTTGGCCGACGCCACTTTATGTCGAAAATCCGAGATGGCGGCTGCCTAACCGGAAGTAGTAATAACTTTACTGTTGTACTAGATAAACATATCGATCGGAAAACAATATAGGTGCTTTCCACTACGCGCAGAACATGTAAACCTTCAGCGACCTGAAGGTTTACCGTTTTAGAGATATTAGCATTTAACGCAGAAACTGGTCTGATTGACTAGTCCACTACACACAGACAGACAGACACACGCACGCATGCACTCCGATAAATACATTATGTCTGACATTCACTTTATTCAGTTGTGGAAAATAATAATACATGACTTTTGTACATTTTAACTAATCTGCAGCATTCATTTGCTATACATGAGCGTCTAGAAATGCTGGTTCTTAAGGAAAACACGTTGCCTAGCAACGGTTGCTATGCCGTGATTAGTTCTCGTTGGCACTAGCAATAAAAATGATCAGTATAGGCTGAAGTATTGTTGTGCCACGTTTCATGCTTGTATCACCATCTGAGCAATTCTGGCCATATTTTGCACCAGTCGCCTAGATTATAAATACGTAACAAATAAAAAGCACGATTTTCGTCCGTAATGTAAGAAAAACAAGCAAATGATCTTCCTACGGTCATTTATTTTGCATAGTAAAGCAGTCTGCTGCTGACAAGCAACACACCCAAACAAATTGATTTATTATTTTATTCGTCCATGACTTATGCAGTTTTATGTCCACCGCTTTGATTTGCATCGCGTTTGGCCGTATTACTTCTATGAATTAGAAAACAAAGCAATTATCAATTTTCTAGGCAGGCGTTTTGCTATATACAAAAAAATCGAGTAATTGCATAAATAAGCAGCTGGTCGCCTGATATTATCATATCTATATAGACGCCCTTTTAGCCAAAAATGTAGCAAAGACGAAGCCACAACTATTTTAGTAGATTTTAACTGCGTTTCGCAGAGTGAGTTACGACGATAATCGAACGCTTGCAGTTGCAGAAGTTGCAAATAAAAAAAAAACATCTGAAAGCAGTCGCCGTCGACTCCGTTTACTGTTTATGATAGAGTTACAAAACGCAGAAAAATTGTATTTTATTGCAAAAATTCGCATGTACTGCATTAAAAACAAGCTGTTTTACGGTGTTTCGGTGTGTCATCTTAAAGATCTACGTGTATAATGCGTGGATGATCTACAGCCGACAAGCGCCATCACGAGTGTCGTTAGTCGTCAGCTATTATAGAGTTGGCACCTACAGCACGCTGCGCCAATTCAGTTCAGTTGAGATATTTGTTTCAATTTCACGGCTCCTGTCATGACGAGCACGCGTTGATAATGCGCTCGACAGAATGACGTCGTTTTGAGTTCATTTCTAAACTATTCAGCCGTCAGCGAACTACGCTCAACGTCTAATGGCGAAAAAATTCCAGATGTAAGCAGTGAAAACTACACTGTCTCATAAAACTGCGACAGCGTTATTAAAAGGATAATTTCCACAAAATGGTCCGATAACTTTTACAATCATATTCGGTGATAAACTGTAGAAAAAAGCTGGAATGAACGAATGCCACCTCACTTCCTATCTGTTGTTTTTGAATAATACTGTCAATCATTTTCAGACAATGAACTAAGGCGTTTTTGTTTCGCGAACTTTACTACAGCTTATTTGCCATTTCTGGATGCTATTGATGTCATTTGACATGATTACAATATTTCATGACAGCGCCTTACTTTCGGACAAAATAGGTTAACTTCTGAACAGTTAAACGTTGAACATTCAAATTTTCCAAGGTAATGTGACAACAGATTTGGAGCGAAATGGTAAATTTTTGGTAAGTAGCGAAAATGGTAAAAAATAAATCCAAATTTGCCAAAGTTAAAGCGACGACAACACACTAGCAAAAGTAGACAAAACTGTTGCTGAATCATACCTAACCGAGCAGGGTCGGGTCTACCACAACAGTATCTACTACTGGGAAAAATAGAACCTTCGGCACAAACATTCTACAGCAAAGCCTCAAACAATGGTTCAAAAACACCCAGGGTCGAGCGAGCTGAGGTGTAACGCCAAAACGAAGCTATTCATGATGCTAATAAAAGTGCGTCGTCAAAGCTACGATTCACAGACGACGACAGAATAACCTCTGCCAAGTAGCTTGTACGTTGACTCGTTTGCTCGTTTCTTCGCACGTATCAGAATTTCTCAAAAAGTAGGCTAACGAATCCAATTTTCACAACATTCCAAAAACGCAAAAACGATAAATATGCAACTTTTGAAAAGTCAAGGTCAAAGTTCAAGCTTATAAACGAAACCGGAAGGTCAGGGCTACTATAACGTAGTTTACTTACTAGTGTAGTTATAGACTATCTATAGTGTAACTCTAATTTCACGAGTTCGTTCCAGAAATGACTTACACGTTTTAATAGGCATCGACGACAAATATCGCCGACAAATTCCATCACACGATTGTGCCGCAGAACAAATACCAATTGTAGCACCTGTGCTTCGTGGGTGGTTTACTGAAACTAAAAATGGTGTGCTCGGTTTATTATTCCACTTGAAAGTTTTTTACGTTTATGTGTTATGTACATGCAAATTAAACTGACAGCCTGCCTGAATGACACTTTTCCAGTGCATGTTATTTATCCCATCAATCATTTTTGTCACATACTCAATCATGTAACTTTAAGCTTAGCGGCTTTTGTTTTAGTGGGCTGACACTTCAACTACAGTATCGAATACTGGCGTTGTCAGTGGCGTCCTAGCAAAAAGGGGCAAAAGGGCATCTACCCTTCTTCTTAAATTTTAGCTTGTCAAGAAAATTTTTTAACCAAAAATACAAAACAAGAGGTTGGAAATCTTTCACTTTTAGGAGAATTGCCAAAATTTTGAACAACCATAATCATATATCGTAAATTTGCCGATGTCTTTGGCAAAACCGCAACTTTCTGTCTTGTAGCCTTTTGACTCACGCCGCCGCTGAGCACAGGATTTAAAGCAACGCGGCTTTTTAGTTGAGACTTGAATAAGCAAACTTTCATTTTGTTCGTGGACGGTGCGTGCTAGTAACATGTGATCGTCGTTGATACCCTGTAGAAGAAGTTCGTGGTAAGCCACGTGGGCATGGCGCGCAGTTCGGAGTCCGCGATTTTGTACTCGAAGAATCTGGGGACGTTGAAGAGAACGGAGAACGTGGCTACGAGAGCAACGTAGCAACGAGCTTGTCGCTTGACGGCCGTCGTGTCTGAAGCTGCGTACGGACGACAAACGGCCAAGTAGCGATTTACGGTCACCAACACCGTTATGTAGATCGTACCTGCAGCCACAAGCCCCCGACAATATGTATAAATGATCATTTATTGTCAACTGTCTATTACTCTTTTTACAGCTTTTATTGAATTTATGCCAAACATTTTTTGTATCGTGTTTTGTTCAAGTGTTTGTTTTAATGTGAAATAACAATTACTTAATCAATTTCTACATAATATACAATGTGTTCAAATATAAAAAGACACCTGTTTTTACTATCTAATCTCAACAACTTAAGTGAAAAACTTGGGTTGTCTGTTATCAGCCATAGCAAAATAAATTTGCGGTCAATCGACGGCCCAAAAAGCTTTGCTTATGCACTTCAGCAAAACAAAAACGATCAAAATTTTAGTCAATATGACTGATATAAAAATGCACATTTCAACAGATACACAGCAATAGAACATTCTGATGATTATATAGAACAGTCACAGTCGTGATAAGCTGTAGAAAAGTTCTAAGAAAAAGTAAAAGCATACAAGCACTACTTTGTGCAGCACGAAACTGTTGTAAATCTAATTAACAGAACGGCGTGGCAAAAAGACAACGACGTACCGGTCTCTGCGACCATGGCGCACGGGTAGGCGTACTTGCCAATGTACGGCTTGAGATAGGCAATCGAAGCAGCCTCGTCCGGGAAAGTCTCCTCGATGGACGTGATCACCCGCAGCCAGACGACTGCGATCAGGAACAGAGTGTCAGCGAACTGAAGCGAGACGAGCAGAAACGGTGTCGCCGACTTGGAGCCGTCTCGCAGCAGGCAGATCGTCGACAGGCTGTTACCGACGAAACCGAACGCGCAGAGGAGACCGATGCACAGTGCCTCGATGGCGAAATCGTAGATGCTACAGATAAAGTCGTCATAATAGTCGTAGTATGCAGATGTCGACGCGTTTGAGCTGTTGACAGAAAGCTGCAAGCTAGACGTCATGACTGCATTTGTCCTCTGTGCTATAAAATACACACGCGACACACAACGATAAATGGGGCGGCGAGGATCGACGCGATATTACTGCACGGCCGTTCTTATAGGCCGCAATTATGCGTTTTGCCCGTCCCTCGATCCGTTTGTCTGTCCGGAACTTACTCATAGGTCGAAAACCATTAAAAGGCGCAGAAACAGAAATTGGTGTGAACAGCTATCAAATGAAAGCAGCTGTAATAGGTTACCCAGGTATTACAACAGCACTGAGATATTTTACTGGCCATAACGGGCCGGATGCGAGTGAAATTTCGCGGTTTATATCAAACGTCAAATGATTGTCATATGTGATGCGTATGGCGCGGTTTCGTAACTCCTATGCTCTGGTCACACCATAGTAATGTCTTGAGTGAATATCAAATGACGCGTATTCTTTAAAAAATCAAACTGCACCGCAACAGCATATGCTGATGATATGGTTCTGCTTAGTCCATCATGGCGTGCGATGCAGGCACTTATTAAGCTGCTTGAGTTATGGTGTTTTAAACTTGATATTGTGTGCAATACTAAAAAGACTGTTTGTATGATTTTTAAACCAAAGAGTAGAAA
>Ga0209671_1006254_pt1 | contig 12189 bp, 8 predicted proteins | sample WorMetHERISLAND2_2_FD_187401 | JGI IMG/M metagenome (GOLD analysis project Ga0209671, IMG submission 187401) | Marine gutless worms symbiont microbial communities from Max Planck institute for Marine Microbiology, Germany - Olavius geniculatus... | ecosystem: Host-associated > Annelida >...
CAGTAATAAAATGCACAATCTGTGACATAATCATTACATAAGAACAAAAAATGTGCAAATTAATAATATATTTTGTTGCAAATGAATAATAAGCACCATTTGGCAGGAAAATGGCTAATTCGTGCCGACAACCTGAACTACCGCACCTCGATCAAATAGTCCCTCTCGGCATAAAACAACGAAGAGTGTAAATGAAGAACAATTGTTAAGTACGATCTCTGCAAAAACATTTGAAGCAATTTGTACCTTGTCCTTGTCACAGTACAACGAGCGGAGATTGTTGAACAACGGCGGAACACCTTTGCGCAGAGCTTGTGTCATTATTGCATCCAAGCGACTGCGGAACTCTTCTCCTATGCAGAAACACACAGGCAACGCTCTATATATTTTACATTACACGCACAGCACTGCACTGATCAATTTATATAAAAAAGCACAAATGGTAGAAGACCATACCACGATACAGCCAGTTGCTACAATGAACATTTTATTTTCTTATTTAGTATCAAGATTGCAATATTATTTCCAGCTGCGTAAGACAGAAGAAAAAAAGTGTTTGCATGAATATGGCACGTGCAGGTACAAGTTGCTCTATACACATGATAACTAGATTCTGTATAAAGTAACAAATAAGCAACATTTGCTATTTGCAATAAAAGTATTTGGAGTTTGGACAGTACACCCATTTGATGGAGAGAAAGGCTACCACAGGTTAATTGCCATATCACAATCCCCATCATGCATCATGGTTGGTGGCGTGGCATAGCTCGTAACACGTTTCGGATGAAACGAAGTTACTCTACGCCGGGCCTGGTTAGTACTTAGATGGGTGACTGTCTACAGTACGGAGCCAGCCAACTAGGTCGACTCAGCCTTCTACCCTCTGTGGGATGGTAAAATGAGTACTGGCGGTGGTCAAGGCCATCGCTAGAGAAGAAACGGCGAGTTCTGCGCAACAGTAGGCCCTGTGGACAGGACTGCAAGTATACCAATCCAGTCGGTTAATCCGGCCGACTTGCGCTGTATGCTGGCTTAACTGGGCTCCACCTTCGCCGGCTCAAAGTGCCGTCATGGGGATGAGCTCCCATGCAACGGGCCTAGTTCAGCTTCGCTGCCTAGTGCCTATGCGAAATCTTCTTCTTCTTCTTCATCGTGCATCTGAAACTAAACCAGAAGTCCTGCACTGACCGATGCATCATGGGAATCGTGATAAACCAAACTGCAATGTGATCACACAAATAAACCAGCCAATATCATCAATATATAAGTTAATACAACACCATTTGTTACACCATTCACTGTTCAGCTTTTCTTAAACCAGCGCTCACAGTTCTAAGTTACTCCAATCAGTCGCCAAGAAAAAAATTTCTGGAAATACTATGGCAGGAGTAATTTAATGCTGTTCTTTTCGTTGAACTAAAAACAACTAATAAACGTCTGACAGCATCACTTTTTGCACTGTACAAAAAAACAATTCAATATCAAATAACAAACCTGTTAAAAATTCTAGAGGCAATCGTTTTGGAGCGTATGCCTTTGGAAACCGACTTGCAATGTCCTCATATATTCTTAAACGCTCTTCTGTGGTTGCTAGCACATTCAAACATCAGCAGCCAGTAAACTACCGTACTACCACAAAGTCAAAATTTTGGCCTCGGTCATACTGTTTTGGCCTTGCTAACTTTTAGCTTACAATATCATTGTCACTTTTATAGAACCACTACCTTTGACATCTGTTTTGGTCTCAAACTTATATGCTTCAATCGCAGTTTCATCCTTTTGGCCTTGGTGTCATGGTTCTGGCCTTGGTTTAGTCTTCAGCCTTGGGAGTTAGGCTTCTTTTAACATATCACTACTAACTACTAACATTAAATTCACTTAAAGTAGTAACTGTAATAATTCAATGATAATTATATCGCAGCTACATCCAGATGACACGAATAGAATCAATGTAACCTGCACCTGTAAAATCCATTGTCAATGTACACAAAGAATAAAATAAAGTGTCCCTGTTTTCTGCACAACCATGTATATACTACAACGATTTCACAGTTCACCAGATACAGTAGCAGAGATAGAAAAGAAACAGAAATCTAAACAACACAACGATAACATAAAATGATAAAGAATATCACAAAAAACGTTTGTCACTACCTGCAAGCATGACGACGAAATGAGTCTCACAACTGTGTATCGCACACAATCCCAGGCAGAACACACTGACGATCACAGACATAAAATGAGATGCTAATGAGAGATGTAACAAGACGGCAACAAACACTCACATGGCTCGGTGGCTTTCTCAAGGCCATAGAAATACAAGGAGTTCTCCGGGTTGCGATCGAGTAGCTGTCGATAACCCAACGCAGCTTCATTCTTGTCAGTCTTCAACAGCAGCGTCGCTGAATACAAGCATACAATGGCATTTACTGAGTGACAGTTCATTGTATTCATCTCATTCTGATCCAGATGTGCAGTGGCAGCTTCAGCCTCGCGGTAAAATCGTTCGTTGCATCAACAAAGTTAGTAAACATTGAGCCGGGTTAATACTGAGATAGGTGACCGTTTGCAGGCATACCATTTGCGTATTCGATCAAGCCATCCAAACCAACTCAGTCTGGCCATTACTCTTTGGGTAGAGAAAATGCGTACCATACTGGCGACAACGATAGAAATAAATGGTGAGTTTGGCGTAACAGTACGAGGGGCAGGCAAAAAGTTTTGAGCTTCGATATATAAGACCAAATTTTTTGACATTGTTTATACATCAGTAAAACACGCCTTTCTTGTGAACTCGTGTGTGCGTGTTGGAAATGTGACATCACTGTAATTTATGACGTAATAGAGCTTTATACCAAAACGATTTGGAGTGCTGGCACAAAAAGCAGAAAATCAGGTTCGCTGTTTTATAAAATTTTTTCAGTCTGTAGTTGGTGTTACAAAAATGGAGCCTCGTGGCATCTAATTTTGTAAAAGCCCAAACAAATACGTTTGTGAGTTTTTTATTTGCATATGAGAATATGCGATAGCCCAAATTTGCGTTAGCCACAAAAAAAGTGCACTTGAGTCAATAATGACTTCATCCAAATACGGCGGGCGGTCATAAAGTTTTGAGACTCAATATACTACACCAAAACTTTTTATTGTCTGTATATCAGTAAAAAGTACCTTTCTTGCGTATTCAAGTAAGCAGGTTGTACAAGTGATGTCATTGTAATTTATGACGTCATACAGCATTAAGCCGAAATGATGCAGTGCGCTAACACAAGCAGTGTTTGAATCAGGCTGGTTGTTGCATGAAACTTTTTTCAGTCTGTAGCTGGATTTACCAAACTGGGGCTCCGTGGCATCCGATTTTGTGAAAGCCTTGACAAAATGTATTCAGCGCATTAGAGATCTTTTTGAGTATGCGCTATATAAATTTACACTTTACTTACTTACTTATGAATTTCTCATTTGCACTTGTGAATATATGATACACCAAATCTGTGCTGGCCGCAAATTACAGCATTTCAGCCAATTATGACGTTATGTCAATTTTTGATGGTATCAGAAAAAATCATTAAAAATTAAACTGTAAATTATATCAGTTGTGTTGATGAAGAACTATTCAAGATATCCAACTTGTTGCATAAGGCCCCTGATGGGCAAAGGGCTGGGGGCAAGCCCCATGCACCCTCCCCCAAATCTGGCACTGCAGTCTAGTCCTACACAAATACTATTACCCAGCCGGTTGTTCATTAGTATATTTTCGTACACCAAGACCACTCTGCAAAAAATAATGAACAAACCTCACTCACTCATTCACTGCTGTGCGTAACCGGCTGCGGGTTGTAGTGCCCTCCACGTTGACCGGTTGTCAGCAAGAGCCCATGCGTCGGCAGCAGTGAGTCCGGTGTCCCGTACAATCTGACTCATCCATGTAGTCCGTGGTCTACCAGTGGGGTGATTCCAGTCATGTTGACTATTATTTGTTTTCAAATCTAAAGTCTGATCATTGTGGTGGCCACTATTCATGATGATGAATAACTCGAGACGTTTTTGTTGACGCTTCAAATCATTTCCGTTTAATGCCCCATAATGTCATAAATTACAATGATGCTATACTGACAGCAGACTCGTAAGAGTCACTGAAGAATGCATGTTTCACTGATATACAGATTGTGAAAAAAATTGTAGTGTAATATGTTCAAGCTCAAAACTTTTTGCCTGCCCCTCGTAGTCCCTGTTTCCGGGACTGCTGGCATACTGACCCAATCATTTAAAGGTGCTACTGGGTAGCTGCTTACATCTGGCCAACTTACCATTACATTTCAACAATCTACATTTGACATCTATCAATTGCTTAAGTATTTTAAATTGCCTTGTGCCTAGTCATCAAACACGAATTCACTGAACGTTAACAACGCTGCACCTAATATTGCACAACATGGGAATTTTTCAACCACGGAGTTGTATCAGTGCCAATACATAGTATCAATAATAGCTACAACTGACAAATAAAAGACCTACATAAGCATCAATACATTTTTCTAGCCAATGTTGTTTTGGTTTGCAGTACAAAGAGAAGTTTTAAACTGCTAGATAATAGAATCGACGCAGCCTACCCCTGATCTCATGGATGGCAAGTTTGTCGAGAATCTGCCTATCATAGTTGGCCAGATGGTGGATTGCTTCGTGCTCCAGACCGGCCTCCACCATCACCATGTTCTGATAGAGCAACATCTCACTGTGCTCGTAGTCCAGCTGCTTTACCTAACCACATAAGCACCACAATTCTGACAAATTGATCAGCGTGGCCGCAAATTATAAGAGAAAATAATTCCCCAAAGTTTCTAGATTTTTCCAGAGCCAAAAACAATGCTTAAATGCACTTTTCCATTGGTTATCACAACAAAAAAGAATTGTAACAAAAGGCGCTCGTCAGAGTGCATATCTCCGCCAATGTAGAAGTTTTCACAGGATAACACCACCGTTCTTGCCGATTGTGTATTCATGTACACAGACAGACAGATGGACACACACAACGACAGACAGATCGACAAATCTCATAATCTCCTCCAATTCACTTCGTTCCACTGGCGGAGATAATAATGGTATTAGTGAGAGCCCTGTAAACACAAGCACCCCGAGTTGGGTCAGAGCGGAGTTCAAGCAAAAATGCATTATAGAGCATTTTTGAACCCGGAAAACTGCATCTGTTGATGCTACTTAGTTTGCTACAATTTTTCCCTCAGGTTGCACAGAATTTTCTGATAATTTCTGCACTTTGCACGTTCAGAAAATTCCCCAAGTATTTGAGGTTTGTGGCCACTCTATTAATTTTAATACACAGTTTCCACACACAAAAAAGTTGTCAAAAAAAATAAACAGAAAAACAGTTCAAAATAAACAGTGTTTATTTTGAACCTCAGTAAATTCATCGACTATTTAAGACTGACTTTCGTCCAGGACCTTAAACTTTTGATTTACGGACTTACCAAAACTGAAATTATAGCACGATAACCCTGATAACAGAAAGGTATTACAATAATTACCACTTTTGTGCTTCTTCAGCACTGCAACAAACTAAATGGTATAACACAATAAATTTCTATTACTTTATTTAGAAAGAATGGTGACGGCTTCGCTTCGTCCAGTTCCAAGAACCACGCATGCAGACTGGAAGCTCTGCATCTGAGCTGGTTAGATGTGTTTTTACCTTTTTTTGTTACATCTGTTGCACTGTTTTAATCTTGGTTTTTATCTGACTTCTCTACATAATGTATAAATTTCTGCACAAGTTGTATATGTGGCAAGCCTGTGCTGCAAATGAAGGGTTCCAAAGTACAGCAAATGATATGATATATGTGATATGGATACACAAATACATAACACACCATCTGAGTTTTACGATATTCTTCTAAAATCTTGAGCGCCATATCGTAGTCTTTGAGCAGATGATACGCCATTGCATATCCGATCCACGAAGCTTTCTGTGCTGGCCGTAACACTAGCAGCTGATACCTCGTATCCTAGCAGATTGTAACACTATTATCAATTCATCATCATCATCATCAGCAGCAGCAGCAGCAGCAGCAGCAGCATAGCAAATCATATCCTACAGCTTTATAAACGTTACCGAAATGAACAACAAACAAGTAAAACCTTTGCTTAAGACTAAGACTGTGGGTATTATGAACACAAAAAAACACAAAAAAACCAAGTGACCTTGACCTATGACTTTGATATTCAATAGGCTATAGGAGGTTGTCAAGATACATGTTTGTGCAAAGTTTCATCAAACTAAGTGCAGCGGTTCATAAGATGTCGTGTTCACAGAAAAAAAAATGATGCAGAAAACAACGCTGCCATTGCTTCTGCAGGGAGTAACAAATTCTATGTTTATTAAATAGATCAGGTGTCACCGAAGTGTGTTGATGACAATGACATCAATCTATCAATCAAGCAATCAACAACAGCGGCAAATCACTGAACAAGAAATCTGAGTTAATGCTCATGAGATGCGTGAAAGCCTTTAGCAGTTCCTGTTAGCTGGTTGTCTTGGTCTATCTCCACCCATCTCATTGCAGTTCACTCTTCTGCAGCCGAAAATTGCAAAAAAAAATCACAAAAACCCTTTTTGGGGATTCAAGATCATGGATGTTGATATCATTAAAAAGCATGTCACCATTGCTTGTTATGATAAGCAGCATGTCTGTGCCTATCTGCAACCATTTTACACCAGACAAGCCAACAGCGAAAAAACAGCCACTTTTTAGTGAAGTGCCCCTCTTTGACACCCCCTTGTGCACTGTGCAGATTGCGTTGAAGGTAAGGAGTTGGGACTTAAAACTGCTAAAATCTACATTCAATGCTGAAAATTCCTAGCCATTTTGGCACAATTCGCTTTTGAAATGTGTGTTGCAGCCCAAAATCGCAAAAGACTAAACCCCCTATTTTGAAGGTTAAAAGCCATTCTAGGTCATTGATGTTGACACCCCTAAAAAGCATCCTGCCAGTGCTTGTTATGATAAGCAGCATGTCTGGGCCTATCTGCAACCATTTTCAAGCTAAACAAGCCAACAGCTGTAAAATAACATCTTTTTATGGTGGGTGTCCCTCTTTTGGCCCCTCATTCAAGGGGACCTTCCTCACCCAGTGGCATGAAATTTTGTCACGAAATACTAGAGACTCGAAGCTATCATACAGTGAAAACCCGAAGTCTTTGGTCTCCAAATGTTTCCTCGTTGTGACAGACAGACAAACAGAATTACTGTAGCTAATACGTGCTATGCTAGCTCTGGTGCATAAAAATTGCTTTGTCATGAAATCATAAATTCTTTATTAAAACAACAAAACATTCGACCTTCAACATCTGAACAACAGACTAGCTTCATTGACAATCAGGAAACACATCAGCAAGCTTAAATCAGTTTGCAACTTCAAAAACTTATTAAAAGTGGAGAAATAAAGACGATCACAAGATAAACAGCAGCTCTGACTGACCCGATAGCCATCTAGATCACGCATCTGAATCTGAAGCAAGGACAAGTCTCGCAAGATCTGCAGATTATCCTACAAAGTACACAACAACGTCAGCAATCAGACAGCATAACTGCTATGATGTCAGACTAACAATCAAGAGGTCATGGGTTCAACTTCCGGACAGGCTGTTATAAAGTGATTACTACTAGGATGGGTGACTGACTGTGGGCAGTTAAACCATCTTCGTATATCCAACCACTGATGTAAACTCAGCCTTCTATCCCTATGAGATAGGTAAACTGAGTATCAGCCTGTCTGGCTGGCTTAAGATGAGGCATATTCGCCATAGTTGGGTGGCAGGTAACACTGTGTGAGAGTCTCATAAAGCAAATGACGCTCCATAGCTAAGCAAAGGGTTTCCCATTCCTGTAAAGAGCTATATAGCTTCAACCTTTTAACCTTTAACATGGAGTAACAAATCATGCATCTTATGAAACTTCAGTCATAATCAATTCAGTCTCACAGACAAAACTAATGAGTAATGACTACAACTTGCAGAAAAGCATCACAGATGTGAACATATTGTTAATGACACCAAAGCAAGTACGCAGCTTACAACTAACAGAAAAATTCATTGAAAGACAAACAGTACCGGTATGTTCTTAACGGTATAATTACCTGCAAAATCGGACTGATTTTAGTGTGTGCAGACATATGGCATCAATGTTTCATCGGTATTTAATCGCATGATTTTTCATTTTATGAATACCACTAATTCAGAATTTCTCTTAACTGTTCTTGTTTATTTCTATCTTCTGTCCATCTGCGCTTTGGACTACAAAATCATGAGTTTACATAAACCTTCATCAACAACAGCCATACAATGAAGATGTGTTTGCCACAGCTACAACAACTACAACTAACCTTCTCCCACTTGAGCGCATTCCGATAGCACTTGATAGCTTCATCGTATTTTCTGTCGGCTCTCTGGAGTAAGCCATATGCATGCCAACCTGACAGTTTCAGTAGTTAAGAACAACCTTTCTTTCTGAATTGAATTACTAGCAAAAACAAACTGATCACTACTTGCATTTGTGGCATGATACAGCAAGGACTGAATAACTACAATGAAAGTTAAGAAATAGAAAATTTAATAATTTTTTGGCATGCAACATCATGAAGAAACTTGACGTAAACGACTATAGTTTTGTCCACCTCACCTTAATACTGTTGCTACACTACCTTGCGAAATGCAACGATGCTGAAAACAACTGCTGTCGCTACTGCAAACAGTAATTAAATGAACCATAAAGCACACTTGTATTCAAGAGACGCTGGGTGACTTCACTTTTTGACTTAGACCATTTATGCTTGGACTTGCTTATTTAATTGCGCCGCGCACGCAAATAACGTAATTACGTAAAATCTGACGTCACTGCATATTCATTATGGCATTTATTTTTGGTACCAGACTGCTTTAATTTACTAAACTATCCGTATGCATAGAACTGTAAATAGTCGCCATGTTTTCGCTCAGCTAAAGTCAAAAGTTGAAGTGGATTCAGGCTCAGCGAAAGTTAAGCCCTAATGGCTAAAGCTATCTCTTCCATGCAAATCGAACCGACTTTAGCCAGGTTAGTTCAGCTCAACTTTGGTCTAAGTAGGTACTTTTGGACTCAGCAAATCGCTGAGGCTTTCGCTGAGTCCAAACTTCGGTCTAAGTAGAAAAGTTTAGGCTCAGCGAAAGTCTCAGCGAAAGTCTAAGTCAAAAAGTGAAGTCGCCCTCCGTCACAGAAAAGGATACAGACATGACTTTTCAAGTTATTGCGTAAGCCACGCCGAACAAACTCGTATGCTTCGTCTTTGCGACCGAGACAGTTCAGAGTCAGGCCTTTCATTGCCAACGTCTCTGCAACAGAAACGCCCGTCTCAAACTGACACCATCAACTCAATTTCAAATGTAATATGTGGTTTTGCTAATGGCAAGGTTGCAAGATTTTTCTGGAAGTCATGTCACCCAATGCTGGTAAAAAGCAGCCCAATTTCTATCTTTTATATGCATCCCAAAAAAACTAGTGAATTTAAAGAATAACATAGATCAAATAAGCAACAAACAAAATGTCAAAGCACCAACAACTGCCAAAAGTAAACCATTTGGGGCTTTTCCACCCAATCTGGCAACCTTGGCTAATTAAAGAAGAGCTCACGCTATAAAAAAGTATACTGAATTTCAGATATGGTACATTCATCAAGAGAAAAGGGAGAGCTAGTGCACCATAAATGACATTGGTTTATGTTATTATTACATGGAACACACTGCTGCTGCTTCACGAAATTCAACATAACAATGTTCGACTGCAAAAACTACTAAATGCCCCTATTACTGTTCACTGAAACAATTTAACAACAACAACTTTATACCAAAATAACTTGTACTGATTGACTGGCAACAAAAACATGTCATTCTATGATTGCCAATTTACCAGCCTGAATATGTATACCAACCACCATGTTCAGCAAACTTAGGGTTTGACAGAATCTGCTTGGCAAACTTCAGTCCGTTTCTGTACTGTTTCTGCTCGTAGCATTTCTGGCAACATACAAAAGATATGTCATAAACAACTGATTGCACATAGGTCACAAACCAACAAAAATGCAGCTTAAGCATTCAACTGCTAATCACAAACTGTATGCTATTTTAAAACAACCTTCCACTTCCTGCACAGATTTATAATCATAACAAAGATGTGTATGTCAGCCACAAATTAATCCTAAACCTAGACTAACTTGTCCCAGCATCTGGAATTCCGCATTCTCTGAAATGTCCCGGCATGCCGGCAGAGCACACGGACCATGTCCCAAGTTAATTGTTCCAGCATCTGCAAACAGAATGCTCCAGTCCCAGCATGCTTTAAGCAGATTTCTCTCTAAATGTCAAATGTAAATTTATGCAGTGCATTATCATGCGAAAAAGAACCTATAATGCACTGTAGAAACAAATACTGCAAGTACAAGAATGTCTTTAGCAAGTGTCCGAAAATGTCAGCAGAACACTCCGGATCCAAAAAGTCATCGAGCATCAAGTTCCAGGTTCCAGACAGTTGGTCTGGCAACAGAAAACGCCCAGTGGCCGTAAGTGTTGAGACAATGATGTGGCACGGAAAGCTGGTGACTGCTGGCCAAATGCAGACGCTGTCGGAAAACATCAGAAACTGGCAAGCGAGCAGTGGTCCATCAGGTACCGAGGTGCTTGGTCGTGCTGGTATCGGTACATCAGCATACCCAGCTTGTACTTGACTCGGTCTGGTACGTCAAGCCAATGAAGCTAGCTAGTTGTGGGTCCAAAATATCGCGAGTCCAACTAAAGTGTCCTAAGACTGAACGGTCCAATGGGCACTTCAATCTCGAGTCTGAAAGTCCAAATATGGCAAATATCTGGACTATAAATTAGTACAAATGGCTCAAACCCCAAAACTGGTACACTTCAGACCCAAAATCTACAGTTTGCTGCGTCTGAAGTATGAATGGGCAGCAGAAGCTACGGAATGACGGCACCTATGGAACTAAACTAGTCCGGTGCAGTCTAACACTGTGTATCAAAAACATGATATATAATGTCATATATCTCTCAAAATCAAACAAGCAGACTAGTCGCGCAATTTTGGTCCTGGCACTGTTCCTGCATAAATACTCACCAATATCCTTTTAAACAGCGCATTTTCTTTGGGTGGCAAATGATTATCGGTCGACATTGCCTTGTTCTGAGACAAATGCGATCTACCCGGAAATTAACTACACAGTCAAATGTGCGTGCTACAACTTTCACGTTGACGGTGTAAACACACAGTCCGACATGTTTTCCTCGACAACTATCGCTGTAGTATCGACATCACGAGACTTTCGATCTGATCTCCGCATTTATTTTATTTTTTAAATAGCATATTATCGCTAATTTTTTGGGACACGCTACAACTTATAAAAGTAATTGAAATAATTTTATACTGCAGAACAGAGTTTCTAGACGGGGGCTGTTGGTGTCGCTAGTAGAGATGGGCAGTACTGAATATGCCCGCGGTAATACCGCGGTACTAATAAATCTCACGGTACCACTACCACTTCTCTTTTGTGGAAATTTGCTTTGTCCAGTGCGGAAAAAAATGTGCCTAGCTTCAGCAAACGTGGGAATAACTGCATGAAGATCGACAATTTGGAACTGCAGAAATTATTCAAATTATCACGCACTAATTTATATTAAAATTTCAGGCTAAAACTTTAAGTATCAAGTAAAACTTTAAGTAAAACTTTATCACTATACTATCAGCTAAAACAACAACACTTTAAAGAATTTTCCAGTCGTACTTTTTAGCCCACCGTACTTAAGTAACGGTCGACCTTATGATACGTGTTGTCTGTCCGTCCGTCGTCGTCCGTAATTGTCTATAACGCGGATGTATCAGGTAGGTCTATTCATTGTGGCTAAACGGTACGTTGTAGGAATATTTTATTGCTTGTTTGTGGAATAAGTCATTAAGTTATGATGTACAGTGTCTTTATAGTGGATATGATTGGCTGGTTGCAATTTCATTAGCTAATAGTAACGGTAATTCTTTTACAATTATTAATTTGTACTTTCCATGTGATAGTTATACAAATGTGGATAAATATTTGGACTGTCTAGGTAAACTACAAGCGTTTGTATCGGATATCACTGGCCCATATGTC
>Ga0209671_1006255_pt1 | contig 12188 bp, 6 predicted proteins | sample WorMetHERISLAND2_2_FD_187401 | JGI IMG/M metagenome (GOLD analysis project Ga0209671, IMG submission 187401) | Marine gutless worms symbiont microbial communities from Max Planck institute for Marine Microbiology, Germany - Olavius geniculatus... | ecosystem: Host-associated > Annelida >...
TTCTGACGTTTTTTGCCCTCCAAAGTTTTAAGAAAGCGGTGTTACCCAAACGTTGTGCCCGCGTTATCACCCCAACCTAAAGGCACGTCACGTGGCAAAGTATCGAGGAACTACGCCAACTACCGACAAAGTTATAGACGCACGCTTGCTGAAATTTAAGCCGATTTTGGACCCCTTTTTTAAATTGTAAGGGGGACTTCGTCCCTGGTGGGGGTGCGCTAGTAAGACGTGGTATTTTTTAGTGCGTGTAAAAATTTGGAGCCCAGCACCCCTTAAAGGCCAAAATATGGTCTTCCGAAAAAAGTTGATTTGGGTGGGTACGATTTCACCACTTAATCTCCGTGATTAGTGGATCGAAGTTCATCAAACTTCTTTCACCCAACGCGGAGGAATCGTGATACAAAATGCACTTGTCCAATTTTGAATATCTTCATCCGTTCCGGAGATATTCGCCGCCGAACTTCAAAATCATCCGAAATCTGGCCAAATTTTACATGTTTTTGGCCATTAAAATTTTTGGGGGATGGGCCCTCAAAATTTTGGACCGACATTATGAAATTCGCCCTAGAACTGATCACCATGCAAAATTTCACGCTGATCGGCAGACGCATCTCGGAGATCTCGCGTTGGAAGAAAAAACACGAGTACGTTCCGCAAGCTATCGCTTCCAGGCGGACTAACAAGTAAGTACCTGATGAAAGTCTCTTAGATCGAAACAGTCGCGTGGTCGGCCTTGAGCTCGGCCGCGGCGTCCGTGAGCATCGTCCAGTTCAGCCACTTTGATGTCCGGCTCTTCAAAAGGATTATCTTCTTCAGCGACTGCAGCAAATAGGCTATACGTACGAATGACAGTTGAACATTACATTTCACCCGTTTGCCCCGCTAGCCCTGCTGAACCGATTTGTACTATTTTTGGCACATAGGGTAGGGACACACCGCCGACGTATACGTAATCACGAGTCAAATTTTAAGTCGATTGATTGGTGCCCAAATTCTAAGGTTTTCCGTTGACTGAGTCGGCCTTACAACAGTGTTAGGCACTACCGTGCTACACTGTGATAGCTATAAATAAAAATTTTGCGTATAGGATTTCACCTATTTGCTGAGAAGCCCCTCGTGGACGTCTTTGCATGAAATTTTGCACTGGGGGTAATTTATTAATCAAGTATATAATCAATAATCATAATCAAGTGTGCTAAATTTTATTTTAATTGGGTCGGGTGATTTGATTCTGTGGGGGTCGAATTTTTGGTTTTCTCATACGAAAGAGTCGCCGTTAGGCGTCAACACGATTTGAACTACCGTTCAGCCTGTTTGTATGATTGCGCAGTTGCGCAACAGTTAGTGTATAGCAGCTTATTAATTTATTGTGGGTCACGTTGATACTCATGGCCGATTCACACTTACGACGCTGCAGCTCAACTCAGCACAACTCAACATTTTCATCAAAATAAGTCGCTGATGTTTACTGTTAAAACTGAGAATTCTGCAGTGCCATTCTGCAGTATTTAAATACCTTGTATTTGGCACCTAAATAGTATTTAAAAATAAATACTTTGAAAGTTCCACCTAGGCCTATTTTTATATCATTTTTTATCAAGCAGCCAACCATAGCTGTCACCACACTGATATCTTTTAGTAGCCTAACCAAAATCTAACTGTTGGCCTGTGTTGGGCCTGCATTTCCTTAAAGATAGGCTGTCGAGTTATTCTGGTATTGCAAAATTTATACGAATCTCGTGGAGTGAAAAGCACGCTATTCGACTAAAAGTAAAGGGGTCGTCCATAAATGACGTCACGCTTCGAGGGGGATTTACATTATTGTGACGACGTGTGACGTAGGGAAGGAGGGGGGGTTAAAGGAAGTGCGACGTCACACAGGTAACATCTGTAGAAAGGCACGATAGACAGCCAAATTCATGTTGCCAACTTGCCGTATGTGTCAGGACGAGGAACATTTAGGAACACTGTGCAAAATTTCACACAATTTTATGCATTAAATTGACAGAAGACAATTTTGATTTTGATAATTGATATAATTTTATATATTAGAATTAGGATATGCTGGAAATCATCTCTGTACTCTATACTACAGGCTGCCAAGGGGAGGGTTAGACGTTTGTGACGTCATATTTGAAGGGGGCCCAGGAAAATGATGAAGTGTGACGAAGAGGGGTAAGGAGAAAAATTTTTCCTTAAAATCGTGTGACGTCATTTATAGACGACCCCAAAGCGCTTCGCGACTCGAAGCGTACTTACTGAGAAAACTGAACACTGTTGTCATCGTCATCGTCGTCAGCATGAGCATTAAGTAAACGATTTCCATGCTGACCTGCGACAGCAAACAGCTTGCTGACAGCTTGCAAAGATATACGAATATATAACATAAAAGAATCTACGGATGCTTTGTTTCACGACTGCAGACAAGCAACTCGCGACAAGCCTGGCTTAGAAGTTTGGTTGAATGGCTAAACAGGCTTGTCGAGAGAAGGGGGCGTAGGAGCAGGGGTAAGGGAGGTAAGTTACTCCGGGCCCCGCGACGTTTAGGGGGCCTGCCGTCGCTCAAAAATATAAAGTGCACTAAAATGTGCCTTTATAAAAAAAGAAATTTTTTAAATTTCTCCCCAGAGGGGCCCCGCAAGAATGTTTCTGCGGGCCCCGCAGTGGCTCTCGACGTCTCTGGGACTAAATGGTATAGGCTCATAGATTTTCGTAGAAAACCCATCTCAGAGCTATGAAAGGTCACCTGTCATATGGGATCACACAGTGTTACCTGCCATTCGACACTGCAGGTAAACGCGCTTAGGCCTACCTTTTCTCTCAGAAATGGAAGGCTGAGCAGTGTTAGATTTGCCGGAGCGGGTTGGGGGATTTAACCCCCCCACTAGATGAAGACGACCTCTCCACTGAAACTTGTCTGGGAGGGTCGGCTTTGCTTTGACCCCCCAGAAAAGTTCCAGGAGCAACTGGACAAAAGTGGGGTTAACAAGAAAATTTTCTGCTCGATTCGTTCGTAGATTATTTGTGTCCCAGCGTTTAAGTTTGTGGCACCGCCTTTATTTGCTTCTATTTCAATTGCACTAAATATGGTCAATTAATTCTCGGGAAAATAACTATTGCCAAACGTTTATAATTGTTACTAATATTAATTTCAAGTACAGCTGTTGAAGCGATATTTTTTTAAAGCGTTAACGCATTGCGTTAACTTTTTAACGCATACCTTAACGCGTTAATAACGCATCGATAATATTGCTGAAAATAAATATACAGACTTAAATAACGTGTGTAAAGTTTTTAGCTCAAACTTTTAACTGTTGACATCATCAGCTAACTTATAATGTTCAAATCGTCAAAAACGCTTAATCTCAAATGTTACTAGAAATTTGGGGCAGAGCCCAACGTGAGTCCGCCCGGCGCCCTAAGTCCGATTGGGGGGCAATTTAAAGGGCTCACATTCCTCTCGTAGCAAAGTCACGCGGCCAAAACTCCAACGCATTAAAATAAGCAGAACGCGCAGTGTCGACCTTATGGAACGCCGTTTTACTATTTAATCCAGAATTCATGATATGTACATATCACGAATTCAATTCGTGATATCATGAATTCAATTTATGATATCATGAAATGAGTTCGTGATATCACGAATTCAAATTCGTGATATGTACATATCAAGAATTCAATTCGTGATATGTACATATCACGAATTCGAATTCGTGATATCACGAATTCATTTCATGATATCATAAATTCAATTCATGATATCACGAATTGAATTTGTGATATGTACATATCATGAATTCTGGATTAAATAGTAAAACGGCGTTCCATACGACCTAGGGTAGGTAGACACTAGCCAACTAACCGTTGTCGATAGTGAACCAAAGTTCACCAATTTTTTTTGTTCAACGCGGGAGAGAAGAGAGTTAATAATGCCGTTTACCGCTTTCGATATTTCCATCCTTTCCAGAAATATTCGCACTCAAAGTTGAAAGTTGTCCTAAATCACTCTGAATTTTGGACATTTTTCGCTATTCCAAATTTTAAGGGGTCGGTGCACCCCAAAATTTGTACCCACGTTATTAGCCCCACTTAGCGCTACGTCACGTGGCAAAGTTTCATCAGGCTAATCCCTTTGGCTTTAAAGTTATAGTGGCTAATACGCTACTATTAAGGCCAATTTTAGGCTATCGTTTCCGGGCAGACTAAAAAACATCTGGGGTAAAATTTAAGTCCTCCCGAAAACTATCGTTTCCGGACGAACTAAAAAACAAGATGCAATCACTCTCACGTAATTATGTGCAAAATTCAGGCCCAACACTGTCGCCTGCAAAACTGTGATAGAGACACCATAGTCCGTTTAGGTTATAAGCATACGCATTCCTTGCAAAGTCCATTCTTTGCAAATTCAGCGCCCCCACCATAACACCAAAGATTATAGAGCTCGTTCTATAATCTTTGGTAACACTTTCCATAACGTATAGGCCTAGATTGAAAAGACTTACGTGCAAATAAAATATCAACGTGTTTAGTCAGCAAATCGACATTGATCTTCAGCCTTGAACACTGCCTGATCGACAGTCGAGTGCCACGTGTCAAGAATGGTCGGTGCAAGTCCTTATACGTCGCACGTACCCAGTTAACGCAGCTACACCCGTGACGTAACATGAACTTCGGGCATCTATACGGCCAAAAAATTTTTTTTTGCATAATATTCTGCGTTCGTGCAATAGATTAATTTGTTTGTACTGTTCGACTGTGTTGTTTCGTTTGTCTGTCTCTGCTCTCTCATTTCTATACATCTTCTTGTGTGAATAAATATTATCAATATTATCGTCGTCTCTATCATAATGTTTCATACACAACGACTAAGCTGTGCTAGTCGCTTTGGCAATGCTTTGCTGATGTTACCCCACATAATCACAGCATTCGTTGTATTAAACGTGAGAACGTCGCAGAAAGTTGAAATTTTAGGTAGGCCTACTCTGTGACTGCTCTGTTTTAAGGATGTCTCACGCTGACAGTTAATTAAATATATCTAGCACATATAACCTAAAAAACTGAAAATGCTTTATATAAATTTTTTGAAAACGCTCCAAAAATCTATATTGTTAAAAACGTACATAAGACAAACTGAAATAGAAGTGCTGTTGCATAAATATACAAATAATTTGAGCAATGCTTACGTGACGCGCCGCAGTATCGGTGGTTCCTGCGAAATCAGTGTAGATTTTGCTGGTAGTTCGAATAACAGTTTTATCCGAGTTAGAATCTTAAGTCAGTTCTGTTTGTTTGCCCGTTTGCTCTTCCCGTTGTTTTACTGCAATCCATAGATGTAATAAACGTTTTAGGCCTATACTTTTTTTACTCTTGTCACGTTTTGTACGTTTTTAACGTTTATTTAAATTTTTTTTATTTCTTAAAAATGTGTATTAAAAAATACATTAAGCATTAAGGAGTGGACTTGGAAAAAATTGGTGCAGCTGCTCGACTCACGCAAACAGATGGAAACTGGAAGAAAAAGAAGGACGGATGTTTTGTCGTGTCACCGAGCCTCGCCTGGAGGAAGGCCTATACGGTCCACGGCGATGATTGGTCTGACCCGAGCTGTATCTGTCATTGTCCGACATACAGTACGTGTCTGTATTTACGGAACAGCAGCAGCAGCAGTTCGGCCGTCGTCGCTGACGTGATAGCAGATCGTATTCATCTGGACCTGATTGCTGTCGCGCGACGCCATCGGCACGGTCTTGCACAGGCGACGTTTCGTCTTGCGAAGCAGCGGCGACGACGACATCGCTGCCGCGTCGTTCGATTGCGACACTGCATGCGCTACCAGAGACGATCTGTTTGCTGTTGACGTTCGATTGGCAGTTTGTCGTGTGATGGCAGCACCGGCGGGTCTAGAAGTCGTCGTCGTCGTCGTGCGCTGGACGATGACGCGAAAATGATCCGACCGATAGACCGTGCCCGAGCCCGGCAATATCTTCGACAGAAACTTCTCGACGACGTCGTCTTTCGTGTCGTGCGGCACTGCTCGCAGACACACAGCCACAGTCGTAATAATAATACTCATAAAATAATGAACGAATGTCGCTTAACGTGTTGACATTATGATTATAGGCTTGCAAAATCAACGTCTTGTCAGATCCATTACATATTCCGTACTGTTCAGTCCGGTTATATAACTTACATAGACCCATACTTTGAACAGATTCTCTGTCTCGACGGGAGGCACGCACCCATACACACGTATACATACATACACACACAGAACTGGCTCTTACAGAAGTTACGGCGCGTACAGAGCGACGTAACTGAACTGACACGGTTTAGTTTTTGACAAACCTGCTCGCCCATTGGTCATTGGTTGACGCGTACGCGCGCATAGTCACGTCGTTACCGATGTCGTTAGACGGTGCGTACTGTTTGCCCCGTTTGTCGAAAACTAAATCGTTTCAGTGTTCAGTTCAGTTCAGTTACGTCGCTTTGTACGCATCTTCACGATGTTATCGTTTTCGCCAGTGTCAATAAAATTTTGCAAGTTTCGATAGTGCTCCTGTATTGAACGTTGTAATTTTGTATCATCATACGTACGTGTTAGGCATGCCTAAAATGTATCTGTCTGCTTTCCGTTTTAGCCTCGTTCATTCGGATGCCTTGCCGTTGGGCGAGGCCTTGACCGCGTCGTCGCACGTCAGTAGTGGATTTTGTAGTCGATCGTAAGACTGGGCTATAGGGCAAATGTCTCAATCACGCCAAATATTTTTGCGATGTAGCCTACAGACCTACAAGGTCTACGAAAAAAAAATCTCACGATAGGCTATAGGTTGTAGTAGCCTAATCTGACCCTGGACATTGAGTTGTCGAGATCGTGGTTCGTCAAAAATTGATGCAGCTTTGATTGAGATGGCGCGTAACGTGTCTGATCGTGCCAGAATGCACGCGCGCTGCTCGTGCGCTGTCACGTAAGCTAACGCTCATCTGCCAGCCGCTGAAACTCAGGTATAATACAGCGTAGGCCTAGGCACGTAACCACTGCGAACAGCAGCTAACGCGCAACCAAATTAATGGCAATCAGTATAGGGGGTCTATCCAACGTTAGAGGGGAGATGGCTTAAACGGATGGGGTTTGTGGGAAACGTCGAAAACATAGTATTTTTAGTCTATTATTGGTTTAAAAGACTTTACTGACACTACGAAGGACGATCTCGGTAACTCCCAGTCACCGTTTCTGCACTGCAACTTTAATTAAGCTACGCTGACATGTTTTGTGCCCGATGGACGGACATGCAGTGGCTGATCCAGATTTTTGGAACAGAGGGCGGGAGACGCCAAAAGCGTCAAGACATGTCGAGGCGCCGCAGGTGCCGAGAGGGGTGAGGTCTGGGAAGGTGGCTGTGCCCCATCCCCAGATTTTAAAATAAAGTTTTATGCAGAAATAAATACAATTTTGTGCAAATTTTTCATTTGGTTACAAAAAATGCATCGGTCAATTGGGGGAGGGCGGCGGTTTATCTGACATTCAAAAATGCTCTTGCACTTTGTAGCTTTCTGTTGATTTTCAAGTAGCTTACACACATGTATGATGTTGGACCATTACCCGTAAAGCTTTGATCTTGAGTCATGCTTAACACTTACTATAATCTGAACCGAATGAATAAATTGCGACAACAGCGACGCTAAAAGGATGCACTGGTGACAATACTGACCGGTGGAGGTGTATCCGATGGCGGCCAGGACGCTGAGCAGCAGAAGCAGGCCGATGGCGATGAAGAGAGCGTTTAGTATAAATTTGAGTACGCGGTGACTCGTGTCTGCTCTGAGTTCGGCGTTGAGCTGTCGCAGTCGGCGGGCCGTGTTCGGGTGTTTGGACGACTGCGCTCGGTTGTCGTGCAGGAAGCCGACGACCTTGCGCAGCAGCATGTAATGATGCTCGGACCTGAGCAGCTGTCTCCAATCCTCTCGCTCCAGCCCGGCGGCCACCGCGCCGGCAGGCAGCGGATCGGCGGGACGGATGTCGGGCGCTCCGGCGGCGGCCTCGGCAATCTGAATGCGCTGCAAGTCGTCGGCGATGGATCGGTCGGCGTCGAAACTGGCGTTGCCGGGAGAACTGCGGCAAGACCAGGTCGTGCCGGTACGTGGGATCATGTGCGGCGACTGAGGCAGCGTCATGGACACGGAGGTGGGGAACGGTGACAAAGAGCGCGGGGTTCGCGCGCCGCCAGCTGACGAGTGAGAGGAAGTCGACGGAATCGCCAGCAACGCTGTCGCTGCAGTCTTAAACGTTTTACGAGGCATCGCATACATGCTGCACGTAGTCAATTGTGCGGGCCCAGCTAGGCCCGCAGTAGGCTTTGTTCGACGCTACAGTACTACACAGCCAAGAACTTAGGCCTGGGCCTTATAGTTCCATTTTCGTCGTGCTGTCTGTCTTACTCCGAACTAGTCTCTGATGTTATTGTAGCCATAGGCATCGACGATCTGCCTTCGATACCGTGTTTTGATCATGTTTCTACGCTTGTTGGCATGCGTTCGATTTTATGGCGTTTACGTTCTCTCGTCACGCAAGTGCATGCAGCAAGACGCTGGCTATAATATTAACTTGTCATAACTAGTCATAATGAGAGACTCAGAGTCATTACTCAAGATAAAAATCAAGCCTAGCCTATTTTCAGCGAGTGTAAAATGATCCTCGAAAATTCTTCTTTAGGTTTATGCGTGACTGCTGTTGTGCCTCTTTGATGTGTTGTATAGGCCTATTTTGTTCAACGCGGCCATGTAAATCCCTTTCTAAATGAATTTTTGTACGTAGGCCTATGCTACCGGTAGTCGCTCGCGTTTACGTAGGCCTGTATTGTTAAGTTGCGTAATTTTATTATTTAAATCTAAAACAAAGAAAGAAGAAAAAAACATGATAGCGATTATGCCAGCCGGGGGATATGATGTCAACAATAAATCAGAAAGCTCCTACAGATAAATACGTTGTAGGCTCTATTATGCACTACGTACCATGTCCTATTTTCTAACCATGCTACGTACGCAAAGTCGCAAATAATCAAATATCCGTAGGCTTTTTTGTTTTTTTTCTAACGAGAAATTGTGCATTAAACTATGCAAGTAGGCCTAAACACATGAATGGCAATTTACAACAAGAAATGTATTAGTTTGTAACCAATCCAGTGGCGGTTCTAACCGACAAAATCTGGCAAGCGCGGTAACGCGAGCCTATAACGGGGGTCTGGGGGTAGAGCCCCCAGCGGGGTCCAGGGGCAGAGCCCATGGTCAGGAGGTCAGGGGGAAGCCCCCTGAGGCATTTTTGGTTTTTGAACGTTCAATGGAAGCCGCAAATTTGCCAACTTTTCGAAACTTTGAAAACACATAGGCATCAGATATTTGTGTTATCTTTGCAAAAAGTTTCGTGGGTGGCCACGAAACTGGGAGGGGGGCTGGAGCAAAACTGGGGGGCTTGTGCCTACCGGCCCGAGCCTAAAACCGTCACTGGACCAATCTAATGTACTCCTCGCGTGCATCATTTTCTTATTTTCTTTTGTATTGTTTAAGAGCTTTTTCGCTCCTTTCGGTTTGTATTAGAGACCCGGCGTCTAAGTGAGACCCGATTAATATTATACTAATAGTGACTGGTGTAGAAATCGTTAATGGAAATTGTCTCCCCGAAGTTCATAAAATATTGCCCGATTTTAGGAATTGACAGGAAAAAATTTCCAATAATGGTCAATGACGCTGTTGCCATTAATTGGTCTTCTTATACTTTAACGTATGCGTCTATCTGGCACCGTAACAGAGATATGGCGCCTTTTGAGGTTACGTGACGTCATCGGTCACGTGACCATTAGACTCCTGGCGGTCGACTTCCTCTGGGTGGTCCATAGTGACCATGCGTCTATCTAGCACCGTTATGGAGATATGGCCGTTTGAAGTTCTTCTAGGAAGGCTCTTCCAGGAACAGAGGTCGATCGTCGATCGTCGGTCGGTCGGTCCTCAATATTACACTGATCTCATATAGGCCTACTGCTTTTCGCTACGTTAAGAACGTCGCGCGCGAGGAGTAAAAAAGTTGGTTTGACAAAACACAATTCTTACTTGTCTATGGCAGGCAAAATCAACTTTTTATTCAGAAATAGTGATATCACTAATTCGAAATAGCGCTATTTCGAATTAGTGATATCGCTAATTCCTAGATATTGCTAATTCTAAATAGCAATATCACTAATTCAAATTAGTGATATCGCTATTTCGGCAAGAGATATCACTAATTCGAAATAGCGATGTCGCTAATTCGAATTAGCGATATCACTAATTCTGAATGAAAGTTTAGTTCCCTTTTGCCTAGACCCCTTATAGCCGCCGACTCAGCCGGAATCATCTGGCGGCGCCGCCAGCCGAAAAACAGACAGCGCGCCGCCGAGCCAGCCGAAATTATTGGTCGCCGCCGCCGCCGCCGAAATTTTTACGGCGCGCCGCGGCTTGCAGTGATTATAGACCAGTGTACATGCGTGTGCATATTTTTGTTGAAGTTGTATTATTCTTTCAGCAACTATTCAGTTTCAAGCATTGTTCATTTTTCAGTATACAGTGTTCGCTCTACGTCGTCAGCATTACTTAAATGTTACTTAGACCTAGTTTTTAGCCGACCATACTTATGTGACAGTCTAGCTGTTGTTATGCTTGTCGTCATCTGTCTGTCCGTCCGTCTGTCACGGATGTATTGTGGCTAAACGTTGCGAGATATGGCCTAGGTTGCTATTGATCACTGATAGAAAGTCGCATATTGGCTTTCAAATGACATGAAAATCATTTACCTTAAATGACTTTAGAAGTCAGTACTGCAGCAGAAACTGTAGGTTGTAGCGTTTCTTCCCGAGCAAGGTGTTCGACTTCTTATGGGTGGTCTATTGTGACCATGCATCTATCTGCGACCGTTATGGAGATACGGCCGCTTTGAAGTTTTTCTAGTAAATGCTCTTCCAGGAACAGAGGTCGGTCGTCGGTCGGTCCTCAATATTACATTGATCTCGTACTCCTCTTCGTTACGTTTGGAATGTAGTGCGTGAGGAGCAAAAAATAAATGAGAAGTTAGAACGCATTAGTGATATCACTAATTCGAATTAGTGATATCGCTAATTCTGAATAAAAGTGGATTCCGCCTGCCATACTTGTCGGATGTTGATATCGTATTTGTATCGATATCATATCGGAATTAAAATTTCGATATCGGATATTAACCCATCTCTACCGTCAGTTATAATGGACCGGAAGTGGTAAAATGGTGTTTACTGTGTTTGTTGTTAGATGAATCATTTCTTGTAATATATCATGACTTTTTACACCATAATACTTAGCAAACTACAACGGTAAGCAGTGTTTTTTGAGCAGTTTATAGATATGCTGTATCTAGCCGCATTGGTGAGATCAGCTTTACAGTATGGGTGCACCGTGTGGGATCCTCCTTTGTAAAATGGGAGCAGTGATTATATTTACCGTGCGCAGATTGCACACGTTTACCGATGGCGTATAAATGAAGAGTTGCGTGGTTGTTTTTTGTTAATGTTGCTGCTATTACTTAGTTATGAGCAGAAAACTAAATTTAGAAATATTTGAGGCTGTTTCAGTGTTTCTACAGCATTGTCGACAACTGAAAATTCTGCTCAGCTGATATTTCAGTTTTGAATCATGTCAACCTTTAGGTCTTTACCACGAATAACCTGCCGCTCAAGGAACCATCCAGTGTGTCCTTAGATGACGTAATACCACCCAAGATGTCACTTCAGCATATGTCCACTTCAGAATTTCAGACCGTACAGAGGCATGGAAATTAGGGGTCGATTGAATCTGCTGAGCTGATCTAATTTTCTGTTGGTAAACTGCTGATCCAGAAATCGCTGATCTGTTCAGATGAGAATCTGCTGAGCTGAATTTGCTGAGCTGATCTGGAAGTGGCTGATCTAAAAAGGAACAGTGAATAATGTGAACTCGGCATTTTCAGAATTAAATGCATAGACATTGTACTAGTCAATATAGGCTAATGAAAGTATCGACATTCTACAACTGTCCGCAGGATACTGGCATGACTAAAATACCATGAATATACCAATAAAATAAACTGTATAAGTCAGATTAGGAAGAACAAGCAACAGTTAGCAGCGTTTACTAAGCTGACTATATATAAA
>Ga0209671_1006256_pt1 | contig 12188 bp, 7 predicted proteins | sample WorMetHERISLAND2_2_FD_187401 | JGI IMG/M metagenome (GOLD analysis project Ga0209671, IMG submission 187401) | Marine gutless worms symbiont microbial communities from Max Planck institute for Marine Microbiology, Germany - Olavius geniculatus... | ecosystem: Host-associated > Annelida >...
GGCATAAGAGTTTACAGAGTTTGAACTGATGTCCACGTGTTACAGACGATTGAACTGGTTTGACAAAGTTACAATAAAAAAACTAAAAATACCAATGGACCCAAGTTTGCAGACTCGAGAATGGCCACCGTCAGTCCTTATTTTAAGATATCTATGGTTTCAATTTATGTGCATTGGACTGTACAGGGTGGTCTGTCGGACATTACACGTGGTCAGCCGTCGCTGGTAGCATATGGATCCCAGGTGACATTACGCCGAACAAATGGCATAGCCTGTTGGTTGCACTCTGATGACAGAGTCTTCCCACTGCAGTATGATGATGGCCGAGGTAGCAGTCACCAGCAGCTTGTCACGTGCAGCACGGCCAAAGACGTCAACAACTGGTGGATTGTCAGACATCCACGCTCGTAATACTAAACGTTCATTTTTTGTTACGATTTCGAATTTTTATTGATCTTTATCGAAATTGTTTTTTGTTTCTGTTCTTCTTGTTAGTGTGCTGAGTAAATGTGCTTTTTCGTATCACTCTCAACACACTGTAAGATGTGTATAGCTTTTCACATGATCTCATCTCTAGAGCTATGGAGCGTCGCCTGCCATATAAGGTCACATAGTGTTACCTGCTACCTGACATGGGTGAATGTGCCTTTTTTAGTTTGAGGCAGGCACACTGGTAGTCGATTTACCTACCCCGGAAGGATGGAAGGCTGAGTTGATCTTAGCCGGATAGAGGTATTGGATTTGAAGTGTGACAAGCAAAAGCAGAAGTACATGGACGTTGGTGTTCCTGATTTCTACAAATTTCTTTCCAGAGAAAAGCAGGTCTGTCCAAAATTAGTCTCTGCAGCCTCCGAAATAATGGCGATGTTTGGCCGTATGTACGTTTGTGAACAGTTCTTTTCATCAATAAAGATCAACAAATCTGCTTTGTGATCAAGGCTCACAAGTAAACATCTAAGTGCAACATTGCGATTGGCCAACACCCGTGATTTCAAGACTAACATCAACTCTCTGGTTTCCACCAAATCAGCGGTAGGGCCTAAGAGTTTGTCGGAGATGGGAAAAAATCTGAAGTTCTAAACTATACTATAAAAATAACTTCTGCCATTTGTATTAATTACTGCATTTACTGCATTTAGTTGTCTGTAAAAACAATGCGGCCCACCAACTGAGTGATATCTTGCAATATGTCCACATCCTCAAATGTGTTTGAGACCCCTAGAGCCTAAGTAATCATTGTACTAATGTGCATGTCAGTAAATCGCTCATAGTTGTACAGCCGGTGACTAACAGTTATTGTGGCAATGTGTGTGGCAGTAAGTCGCTGGTAGTTGATGACCCTGTGCAGCTTGTTCGACATGGTGATGTGATTCGGCTTATTCACGGCATGACTCAGCGACCACTCAACAGGTAACTGCATTCACAACTCCGACTCTCTCGGCTTTTCAAGTTTTATTTTTTTCTAACATGCCTCAAGTCTAATTTTTTTTGCTAATGACAGCTGGATGCGCTTCTCTAGGCCGCCTTAGGCTCATCTTTAGTAGTTGCTAGAGTAATATTGTTGGCCCATAAGATGCCTCAGATATTAACATACAGACGTCTAGTAAAAGTCGGTGAACTGAAGACAAGTATTATTTACGCTTTTTCTGTTATTTAGTTGAAGTTTTTTTTCTTATAATTGTATTTGCTTGTTGCGCATAAGCACATAAGTTGTTTTTGTATATATCATTCTGGTCTGGAGGTGAGAGTCGCTGCAGATATCTGTCGGCCATTTCTTAGAAACAGATGCATACATTTTGATCGACCCATTATATCTTTTGCTCCGAAGTTTTGGTGTTATTATGTATTACGTTTTAAATAATTTGTAAACAGATGGACTGGTTTGCTGGTGGCTACAAATTTAAGAAGCATCTGCTCAAGAGCTGTGCTGAATCTGGTTAATAGTCAAGTGTTATTGCTTGATGAGCTATTTGCTGCTAGATAAGCAGTGAGCTGTGAGTTATGGTGGTTACGTGTTGTAGTCACGATGTAGCTGCACCATTGTCGGTTCACTGCCAGGAAGTTTCCTGCTACGTCGATTATGATATCTCGTCACCTGAACAGTCACTCTGGCAAGTTGTGAGTTTTTCACGTATAAATCTGTTGTTGCTAATCTCATATATCACATTCACTCGGTCTTAATTCCATTCAGCTGAATGCAGTGAATGCTACGCAGATGTTTACAATGTTAATACTAGTAAAACTAGAAATACATGACAGCCCAGTGCCGACATATTTTGCAGCCGTGTGTTTAGTGCTGTGCAACCTTAACTCTGACCTTGATCTTCGACTATTTGAAGTGAAGTAGGGAATGTTTACGCCAATTTAGTTTTTCCGGTAGCACTTTATTATTGAGTTGTCAGCCTGTATGGGACAGATGCATGAACAGATAGAGGGATGCACAGGATCTGTATTGTGGCCTATTAGGTTGGTTAAATTTGAAGAAAAAATTGAAAGTAGTATTAGCAGCAGCAGTTAGCGAATGTACTGAGCTAGTAAAAAAGTGAAGTTAGTGTATAGCTCTTAATAGGAAACCCATCACAGAGCTACAGAGCATCACCTGCCGTATGGTATCACTGGCACAGGTGAACGCACCCCCACCTTAATCCCAGCCAGGCAGGCTGTACTCGATTTACCTACCTCACATGGATTGAAGGCTGAGTTGACCCTGGTGTTGGTTATATACCGAGATGGTTTATCTGTCTTTTGACAGTCACCCATCTGAGTAGTAATCACTTGATGGTGACTTGACCCGGAGTTGAACCCATGACCTCATTACACCACCATGGCACTACATTACATTATTGATTGATTTGCATTGGTATGTATAGCACATTCTGAATGATGATGGAGATGGGCATTGGCTTGCAATCAGCAGTCAGATTTATCTGGTTCATTTTAACACTTCACATGTGCTGGAGGTCTGTACTAACTTTGTTAGTGATGATCGACCTCCTTCAGCAACTTTTTAAAATTTGACTGACAACGTTTTTTAATCCGTAACTCCTTCACTAAATTCTTTGCTCCACACCTCTTTCTTATTGTGAAAAATAATATCTTTTTTGAAACTAGAGTGTTACTTCAAAGTAGCCGTAGCTAAAAACTTATCAGTATTTTTTTTATTTGTGGTTAAAATTTATACCAATCATTGTGTATTATTTTCACATACACTAAAATTGTTACACGTTGTGTTTCATTAATGCAGCATTAGTTTAAAGCATTTGTTGACGATGTTCAGGGCTCCATTTTTATTTGGATGCAGTGTATGCATATCACATTATTTACTCTCGTGTGTGCATATGACTGAGTGTGCATGTGTTGCAACAGATTTCACAGATTACTGTACCATTGTCAAATTTTTATGTACCCATGGTTTTTTTTGTTACAATTTTATTTGATTTTAGTTCTTATTGGTCTTACTTTGTCCAGTTTTGGATCTTAGGCTTCTACTTTTGCCACAAGGTGTCTGTTTTTTATAATTTTTTTTTGTACATAGCAGTTTTTCTTTTATTTTTTCGATTCCAGTTTCATTCAAAACGTTTTTGTTTTGTTAGTCTCGCTGCTGCCATTTTTTTCACTGAAAAATGTTTTACTGTATCATGCACGTGGTGTGTCAGACAAGTGGTAAGCGACTTGGTGATTGGGCATCGCATCAGTTTGAGGTCGTCGCTAATAAGCTTCATTCTCAGTCATCTGCTGTATGGAATGTCGAAGAGCACCGATACTCTAGTGGTATGTTTTTCACAGGATTCCCACACTTTCTGAAAAGTCCTCGACTTTTCCTCATTTTTCCAGGTCTTGGAAAGTCCTGGAAAATAACTTTGTTTATGGAAAATTCTGAAATTAAATTTTAATATCTCGGAAAGTTCTGGAAAATGAAAATCTCGGGAAGTTGATGAATTTACTGATGGTTGTTTAGCACTAGTGTAGCACTTACTTACTGTTATACAACGATGAGATGAATTTCAAAATATTTGCTGTTACACACTTTCGATTATACAATGTATGTGTAGTTAGTAACTGCTGTTTGTTTTTATATTTAAACAATGATGAGCTGGAGAAGGTCCTGGAAAATGTTTTGATGTTCCTGGAAAGTCCTGGTATTTTTTGCCAATAAAAGTGTGAGAATTCTGTAATAGCAGTCTTTTTTACTGCTGGCACTTTTACATAATTCTTATGTTGTTGTTTTCAGTCATTTAACTTTGAGAGAATTACTACATCTTTTCTACTTTATTTTGTTTTTTGCTGTCGGCAGTTTTTTTATTATTCTTAGGAGTAGGTAGTTTTTACTTTTTTCACTTAGCGATTTTTTTGCTCATTCGGTTAGTGACAGATTGATTGCTTTACAGTTTTAAACACATTATACCTGTAGTTTTTTCCTGTTTCAGATGATGATGATTTGGAAAAAGATGTGATTGATGATGGGCTAAACCCACTCGGATTTTTCAGCAAATTTTGGGAGTTGCAGGTTTGCATAGTTCAGACATGAAGAATTTTATGTAATGCTTGGTCATTGGCGATATTTGTAGGTAAAAATGTTTATTCTTTTTGCATTTTGTGCTTATGCTACTTTGGAATGTGCAACAGTTGGCAGCGACATTCTTAGCACAGAGGTAGTGATTAGTGAGACACTATTGTCTGAGAGAATAACCACAGAAACCTTTAACGTTAAGGTAAATCCATATGAAGACCTCACCGTACTATTCTAGGCATATTCAAGTGCTTGCATTATGATTGACTATATAATTTTGTTGTGTGTTTGACTTTTTAGTGAAGTATTCAAAGATGAATGTAAAATTGCTATCTGGCATGTTGGCTGCTAAGAATAGCGAGTAAGAATAGACTAGGCTACTAATGGCGGTGACACGTTGTCCAGAAACTGGCGCCAAAAGTTGGCTCCGCAAAACTGGTGCTGACTTCTGTACTGTATATCATGAAAATTTGGTACCAAAATCTGGTACAAAAGCTTGGCATCGAAAACTGGTGCCAATCAGAACCCTACGCTATTCCATAGAGTAGCAGATTGTATGTGTAGGTATTGATGTTGACATCAGAGCATGGGTCAAACACAGAGCATATGTTTAGCTGTGATCCTGTGAAGTGGCCATTCATGGAGCAAAACATCATCTACTGGATTGACAATCAGACGAATGTGAGCTAGTAATTTTTCGCTGAATTATTACGTTATCTTGCTAATCATTAAAGTGAAAATAATGAAAATGAGCAAAGATTTTAGCACATCTTGTGATGGCATGTGTACGGCCATCCATTTAGTTGTTGGTGTGCAGTGGGCAAAGTACCCAATGCATAAGCCAGCCATCACATGGCCAGCACGTGATACATTAGCTGTAAGTAAACTTGTGTAAGAGATATGCGTTTTCTGGAGGTTTTTGAAGTCTGGTGACTTTTACATTCGACCTTTCGAGCTGAATATTGGCACATCTGTTAATCCTGCCATGCATGGGGGAGATTTTTATCATTTTTTCGAAATTCTGCACTTTACTTTTTCGAGTTAAAAGTCCACATGGGACAGGCAGACAGACGAACAGAGGAACAGGCCATGCCGTAATTAAGTGCAGCCTAGTAGCCTGTATATATATATATGCCTTTGTGTGAAAATATAAACACTGAATTTTCAAAAACGAAATTCAGCTGTCATGGAGGAACTGCGAGGGTCGTTCGATAAAGAAGATACTTAACAGGTCATTCTGTTAGATTTCCAAATATCAAAGATACGAAAAATACGTTTTGTGGGAAATTTCATTTTGAACATATGTAGAAATTTTTGGATGATGCATCATTATAGAACACAGTCTACATGTGCATTATTTTTTTGGCCAATGAGTCTCCATATCTCAGTAACGGTGTGAGATAGGGCTTAGGTTACTATTAATCATTAATAGGAAGTCATACATGGCTGTTGATTGGCGCCAAATTCAATGACCTTGAATGACCTTGAACGCCAAAATAGGGGTTTTTATGGATTTTTTTGGCGATTTCAGGCAGCAACACAAGTCTATATCATTCACAAGGTGGCGCCATGTTACTATCGTTATGCGATACAGATAGAGAATTTGGTATTTGTATATTAACTTAGCATGAACACTCCAATTTTCAGCTAAACTACTGAACCTAAACTGCTATAGGCTTTCGCGCATCTCGTGAGCATTAGCTCAAATTTCTTGTTGATATTTGCAAAACTGACAGAATGTTGCTGTTCTGAAACTTATTTATCGAACGAACCTCGTATATGTTCCTTCAAGTCATGCTAGAAATGTTGTTTACATTATAGCTGTCTGCATAATAATTAGGAGAAGTGAGAGTTGGAGAGAGTTGGCTGCAGTATGCGATTGTTGGTATATTAGGCTCAGATTCATCTGCTGGGCAATCCTGTGATCTGGTTTACTGCATCCGCTGGTGTCATCATTTACATGTCAATGTTTACATTCTTCGTTCTACGCCGAAGACGTGCCTGCTACGACCTAACCGATGGTGAGCATTGCTACTTTTGTTTCACAGCCATTTTTGTGAAAACGTAAACACTGGCAAATGCTTTTAAAAAGAAATTCTGCTGTAATGGAGGAACTATATATTGCTGCAAATCATGCTACAAATGTTGCTTACTTTCCACATGACCTTGAATGTCACTGAACCAATACTTATGGTCACCCAGTGTGTGACTGTGGCGTTTAAGTACTGTGACATAAGCCAGTAGTGTGTATAAATTATGAAATTAGTGAATTGTGCGTTTGCTGTGTCACTATCTTTTTTTCTTTATTGATTTGCTCTATGTAACCACAAAGTGTCAAAGGTGAGAAAATTTGTACACTTTCAGAAGTTGGCCTAAACTATAATAGCTGCAGAAATGCAGTCAAGTTAAAGGAAAAATTGTAATAACAAGCTGTTGCCTACTTCATTATGTGCTTAACTGTTTGCAAGAAAATGTTTACACAAGATACCATTAGTTACCATATTTCTCTACATGTATCTGTGATGTTACAGTTTTATCGATTGTTTGGTATTATGTTAGATACATGGCAGCAGTCTGTACGAGTAGGAGAGCTTCTATTTATTGGCTATCTAGTACATTATGTGCCTTATCTGCTCATGCAAAGAACAATCTTTCTATATCATTACCTGCCAGCATTTATGTTCAGTCTTCTGCTTCTTGCTGCCAATATTGAACTAACTGACAACATTATGCAGCTTCAGTAAGTATTTTTGCACTGGCTACATTCTTGCTGTATTTAATAAACAATCTCACGTCAGCTTATGAAATTGTCGTTTGCATTCACCTTAGCATTGAATTTTTATTCATTTAATAGCAAGCAGCTCGAGGCGGTGCCATGAGTGTGCAGATAAATATAATTATAATCACGGCTGAGCTGACCTTCATGTTGGTTATATATCCCGAGATGATTTATCTGTCGGAGACAGTCACCCATCTCGGTAGTAACCGCCTGGCAGTGGCCCAACTGGAATTTGAATCTATGACCTGTTGATCATTAGTCAAACGTCCTGACCGTTACACCTTCAAGAGCCCTTTGTTTGCCATAGCCATTATAAGTGACTGATTGCATAAATATTATTAGTTTTGCTGAAGTGATTAGAGATGTGCTAACTGACAATCATGTGTATATGTGTCTGTGTGATGTTTCAGCTGCCCATCACTAGTCTATGCATACAGAGCACTGATCGTTGCATGGTTAGCCGTCGCTGCCACCACCTTTTCTCGTGTCTCTGCCGTCAGTTACGGCAATGCGCCCGTGACAGATGATCTTGTCTCTAGTCTTCAGTGGCTGCAGTCATGGCAGTTCAGTGTTTACTGACGGAGATACAGTTCGGATGACAGTCTCGTCTCTTTTCTGTTGGCTACATCTGTTGCTAACCTCACAGTGTATTCATGACAGTTCAGTATCCCATGAGTTAGACCCTAGGCATCGATCTGTTTGCAGCTTTGGCGAGGTGAGTCACTCTGTCAAGGGTTTGACAGATGAAGTCCCCTAGTGGATCCAGAGGCGGCCTCCCTGGGGGGTGGGGCTGGGATCGGATTTTCTGCTCGATGTGTAACATATTGTGTTATCTGGTAAATTAACAAGGTAGAGCATGCGGTGAGTTGCTGTTGGAGTGCAAGCGATTCCACCTATGCCTACACATTTCTCTGTCATGCGGTCTGTCTGTCTGCCATGTGTCTGTCACGTTTGTGCCCCCTACTTAAACATGCATTGCATTCAGACACTATTTGGTGTGTACATTTTGTGCAGTCCAGTGCCACACTTGTGTTAGATGGGGGGGGCCTGACCACCAGGGTAGAGATTTTCGGTCAACCCCCTCCCCCCCGCAAAAACATGCTGTTGCAAATTGCATCCACAGCAGCAGTTCTATGCTGCCAGCTGGCGAATACAAACGAGGAGAGCGATTGCGCCTTTCACCAAACTACTTTAATTCTTGTTTCACATACTATGGTCATCATTGTTTTAGTTGTCCAAAAATATTGGGGACAAAACCACATGCTAGCCCTCCCCATACAGGGTTGCTGCCCCAGTTGCCTGGTGGGATCAACGCCTTTGATTGACCGGGTCAGTTGGAACCGAATTGTGCTGCTCAATGTTCTGGTCATATATATGTCTGCTACTTGCAGATACTATCATCAGTGCTGCACTGTCACTGTGGGTTTGGAACAGGAAACAGAGTTAATGCTAGTTTGTCTTTAAATGGTTGGCAGCAGTTCCAGTAAAACTGTCCTACGTGACGAAGCAGCCTGAATCTTTTAGTGCCTTAGACTGGTATTGATTCGTGTGGCTGCAAATGTTTAGTGGTATGCTATGTCAGTGACTAGTCAATGAACACTGCGGTGTTTTTGATCGTCTGCAGCCTGTCTCTGGTTAGCAGCTTAATCTGTTCTTTTTTAATTTTTGCTCTGGCAAGTATTAAGTGAATTTTAATATTACAGATCTTTACTTCAGAAGAGTTGTTCATTATCAGGTGAAACGTAGTACAGTTGCATTTCAGCTATCTACTTATGACAGTGAATTGTGCCAAAAAATTAGGTTCTTCGGGCCATAGTTAAGAAATCCCTGTGTTCCAAAAAAGTAAGCCACTTTTATTCTTTGAAAAGCTGTATGAGATGCTGGCCTATTTTAATAATTTTAGCATGTAAAACCAAGAAGAAACTTGACGTAAACAACTGTAATTTTGCCCAACTCACCTTAATACCGTTGCTGCACTACTTTGTGAAATGCAGAAGTCTTAGTTTGGGCAAACATGTAGTCATTCGCGCCAAATTTCTTTCTGATGCTACACACTAACAATTAAAATCAGCCATTTTTACAGAGCTATTCAAAAAATAAAAGTGGCTTCCTCTTTTTGGAGCACAGTGTATAACGTCATGTGCTCAGTCAGTTTTTCATGAAGCACAGAATGCAGATCAGAATGTAACATGAAAAGTAAGCGCAGAACAAGTGCAAATATGAAACAGTACGATAGCAATGAACTGTAAGCCACAGAAACATCATCAACAATGATAAAAACACAAACTGATGATAATGTTGCCTGCGTAATGTCTTTGCATTGCACTTACACAAATAAAACATGCATGTACACATCAGAAGATACACTGTTATAAACATCCATTATACCATTAACAATCATTGGACAATGGACATCAAGGGAAACTAACATTACAGAAACGTAACAAATGACATCAAATGGGAAAATATTAAACAGGCATTTGCACAAATTCAATATTTTGTTGTGATAGCATTACAAAAAGCTTAGTGTTTTGCAGAAATTACCATGTATTGTGCACTGTAAGTCAGTAAAAATACCACACGTTTTTGTCACCCTACAGGCTACACTTATTGCCTTATCATCAGCCTACCTTGCCCAATATACAAGCATAGGCGACTTCATGAACTAAGCACTGGTAACCTTTTCTGTTTTCCGCCTGTCTTACCGTTTTGACCAGGCCCATCTTGCCCCATTATCATCCATCCACTGATTCTTCTGGCCACCTTGCCAATGTTTTCTGGGGATGATGCCCAACATGATATCCTTTTCTAAACCCATATATCTTATACTACACCTCAAATGTGTTATCTCACTGCCTTGTGAAATGCCAGTATTTAAGCTAACCAAAAGCATGGCAGTGCAGAGTGCATATCGAAGCTGACATGCAATTACGGGAATATACCAAAGTGAATGAGGTAGTACTTAACATAGAAGACAGTGTAGACATCATACATATAACAGCTACCGTCAACAAGATCAGTCGATCAAAGGTTTAAACTCATCAGTCATTGCGGCAAATATCGTACACTACTTGCAGTCACAACACAGCTAAATAAAATATTAATGTAAGAATAAGAAAATACAATATATTTTATCTGCTCCAATTTGCAATCAAATTCCCTGCTGCTAAAGCTAAGTTAAAAATATAAGTCTCTCGTGAATGCAATGCATATTATACAATGCACCATATATATAATAAAAAATATTTAAAATATAAAAAAATTGTGATACAAAACAAACTCCAGAAACAAAAGCTAGAAAACTAATAATGACATGAATAATATTGATAGTTATCATCATACCATTTTAGCACCATGTAGTAATAAACATGAATTTCTTTATCAATGGCTAATTGTAGTAAGTAATTTTCAAGATCAGCGAAGTTTTCAGAGAGTACATAGCTGAAGATAGGAGTGTTTGAACAAATGAGCAGACTACTGGAATAGGTGAATAAAATAAAAATGTCCACTGTAATTTGGTATTTTTTGAGCAGTGGACCAGTTACGTAGAAGTCACTGCTGTCCAGGCTTATGCTCAAACTCTTAAAAAACTTGCCCAGTAACAGTCTCTTATCAATACCAACGTGTTAAACAGTATCATTTATCAAATCAAACTTCTAAAATATCACAAAAGATTTACAGATTATCAATTCTGTTAAAATAATATGCTGACATATGTGCAGTTCCAGGCTGTGATAATAGAGTGAAATGCACAGTCCAACATCATGCAGTCCTTCTGAAGACACGCTTTGCTGTAATGTTATCCATCTCCAGCGTCTGTGCATATCAGGTAGAGACATCTCACTAAAGAAACCATCCCATATAGAACCATTGTGAAAGCTTTTCAGTTAACTGCTACGCCGAAAAGTGATTAATAAGATATACAAATTGATCAATCCATACGGTACAGCCTTTATCAGTTACTGGTAGTTAAACTGTTGACATTTCGCGCTGTCTTCCTTGAGACAATTTCTGTTCATTGCTAGACATCACCATGGCAAACAAACTGTCATGGATACAGAAAATTTGGTAAGACCCACCTCTTGATATCAAGGAAAGCAGCATCAGACGCTAAATTGTCACCAGTTAACTACCAAATAAAAGTTGTAATTTGATTAATTTACACAGCTAATTAACTTCTTCTAATCCTCTCTACAAAAACTAATGAATTTGAATACTTCAGCTTCTCCAAAGTATGATGATAATTTCTATTAATTGTACAAATTAGTAGCATAAACACATAAAACAGCATAGACCTGCATTAAGCAAAATAACTGCAGCAAAAGCAGTCTCAATATGGCTAATATTTGTATATCTAATTCTGTAATAAAGGTCAGGTAATCACGCCATCATCTATGCAACTTAAACAGAGTCCAGTGAGAAATCAAGACAACATCATACCAGTGTTAGCTCATCACCCCGTAGGTCAAACATGTGAGTTTGTGGTTTTGCACGGCTCTCGGCATCCTTAGGCTCATACTTGCGTACTAGTCTGTTGCCATCCCACAGTGGCGTCACCTGCAGCAGAACAGAAGGTCTGTTAGCAATATGTCACAATATTTTTGTCCAACACACCTATCCTCATAACTTACTGAACGCCCCTAATAGACGACTTAAGCTCGCAGTGCTCATTTATCGATGTCTCCATGGAACTGCTCCGCTGTACTTGATGGACAGTTGTACACTCACAGCAGAAGTCACTGGCCGTCAACATCTGCGTTCTGCCACTCAGTGGAAGTTGGTCGTACCGCGCTATCGATTGAACAGTTTCGGTCGTCGGCGCTTTTCTGTGGCGGGCCCGTTGACTTGGAATTCGCTGCCAGACAGTCTTCGTGACCCAGAACTGAGTCTCGATACTTT
>Ga0209671_1006258_pt1 | contig 12186 bp, 8 predicted proteins | sample WorMetHERISLAND2_2_FD_187401 | JGI IMG/M metagenome (GOLD analysis project Ga0209671, IMG submission 187401) | Marine gutless worms symbiont microbial communities from Max Planck institute for Marine Microbiology, Germany - Olavius geniculatus... | ecosystem: Host-associated > Annelida >...
CCTGTAGAGTGCCGATGCACCGTTGCTATGCCATAGCTACTGTAAACATAAATCTTGACAACAAACGTAGAATAAAAAATAAGTAACTATTGGAACACAAAATGCGTATTTTCGGAACTTTAGTATGCAACTGTTAATGCAAAGATTGTGTAATAACTTCAGGGAAACTTAAAACTTGAAGAAATTACGGCCAATTGGTGTTGGACTGTTTCGTAAGCATTGCGTGTGACTGTGACGTCACTGTAGTTGGCCTACGGGCTGAGCGTGCTTGGCCAATCAGCATCGTCCACGGTATAAACACGGCCATTCAACTGAATGGGATCAGCTGATCCAAGTTCAACTTGGTGCAACGTAATTAGCGTCAATTCGGTTCAACTTTTGATCTAGGTTCAGCTGAACCGAGATCATGAACGACGTTGGTGCAACGTGCGCTAAGTGGTGTGTCAGTTGTCAGGTGAAATGTTCAAAGTTGAGGTGGCTGATTGTTAGGTGTCAATAATCAACTGACTGATAATTGTCCAATAACATGTCAGTGCATCTCTAACAAGATAATGTTCATATGAACACGGAGTCTCTCCAATGTTTTTTTCGACAGTTTACAGTAACTGTCCGTATAAATATAATCAGAGAGCTGTTTGGAAAAAAAAACAAACAGCTTATTTTCAAATTGTACAGCAGCAATGATCCTTTTATCCTACTGTATTATTTTAACTAAACAATAAACATTGTCAGTTACAAGACCATTCGATTCGTCACGAGCGCTTTACTATAAAAGGTCCATCGTCACCATGCATCTATCTAGCACAGTTATGGAGATATATCGCCTCAAAGATAATAGGGTCACGAGTTTGACTTTTTGGGGTCACGTGACGTCATCGGTCACGTGACCATTCGACTCCCGGGGGGTCGGCTTAAAAGCAAAGTTAAAATACTTGGTTAGTTGAGAAACGAAATCCGTTGGTATCAGCCCAGTACTGTATAGTTTATTAATGCAACGCTATAGATGTCGTTCTATTATATGTATGTGCTTTGATCAGCAGTCACGAAAGAGGGAGAATCGGCCAGACATCGGGTGTCTACGAAACATACTGCGCATGGTGGTAACCGACCAAGATTCCCCAGCGATGCCAAATGAAGTATCTGTAGAAGATGCTGATGTTACCGTTGCCATGCTGGCGCATCATAACGGTCAGCAGTATATTGCAACCAAAAAAACCGTCAGACATCGCTTCAAACATGCCACTCCTGCTGTTGTGGAACTAGTTGGCATCGAGGACGACTTACCAAACAAGTCTTTCTGTGAGATTGAGGGCCGTTATTATGTGCAAGTGATCATACGCCCAATTTCATTCGCCTGATTTCTGATGTGTCTAGTAAAAAAGTAAACCCCTAGACATTGTACAATAAAAATGTCAAATCCAAACGAATCTGAATGAAATTCCGCATACGTAATCCCCAATATATTGCTGAAGCGCGTACCAAATTTTGTTGAAAAAATATTATTTTTTAGCGGAGTTGTTCATTGTTGAATATCAATAACAAAATATTTCCATTACCAGTGTGGCGTTACATAAACCCCTGTGTACATTTGCGTAACTAACAAACAACGTCAGATTCTGGCAAAATTTTACGTCAGCAATGCGTCAATAGTTATTGACAATCAATGCCAAATTTCAAAGCAAACAATTTGAAGTCGTACACTGGCTCCCAATTGGCGCCAAATTTAATGACCTTGAATGACCTCGAAAGCCAAAATAGGGGGTTTTATGGTTTTTTTGGCGATTTCGGGCTGCGACACAAGTCTATATCATTCACAATGTGGCAGATAGAGAACCTGCACTATAACAAATTCATGGAACCGGTCAACAAAATCTGACCACGCTGTACAATTCTGTACACAAAAAGCAAACTATCAAGATATTCACACTGCGATTCCTTGGTCACAAATGCATACGTACTGTACTGCAAATAAGTTGAATGAGTGAGTAGTTTCTTAACGGCACATCAGCACAAAATAGGCCATTCAGTGCTCGCCTAATTAATAGGCTCGCCTGTAGGCTAGTGTAGCTGAGCCATTGATAGTTAGTTGCCTGGGAACAGGATTCCCTTGAGCCTAGTGATAATGGCTAGTTGCCTGGAACCTTGGCCTTGACCTTAGGCCTGTGAGAGCCATGCATATAGGTGTGTTACCACCTAATGCCGTATTTCCACTCCGCTAAGACCAGTAGGCTGTTGAGTTTGGTGTAGGCATAGGTCATAGTCTGTGCATGTATGCTTGTTTAAAGTTATATGTTAAAGCCCACGTTTTGTGATTTCATAATTCCATAGCAAACCCTATCTTAGATGTGGCTGTGACTGGATAGCCCCACGTTGTTACTTTACTTGGTAATGGTAAAGCCCCACGTTATACAAAATAACTTTAAATATAGCCCCGCGTTAAAGCCTGTAAAGTTGATTGGCAGCATTAGCCAAAAGCCCCGTGTTAACTATTAACTTTGCATGTAGCTTTATCAAAGCATATTGTGACTGTTGTACATAGCATATGTTCAATGTTTAATGTTCAATTTTTGTTGACATTGCATGATTGTGTATCATTCTGTGTGAACCATGTGCTCGGTTGTATGTATGAGCCGGCAGGTGGCTCATGTTGTCACGCAGCATGTAAGCCTGTTGAAGCTATGATGATAGCTTGGGTGGGCCCATCCGAGGGATGTAGGCCTGTAGGTTTGCTGTGGTGGCAGGCGCCTTTGAGAACCCGACCTGTGATGTGCGATGGCCCCATGGGTGGCCATGGAGGCAGGGGAGAGTTATCGCGAAATGGGCGTTCCATACACGTAGGTCCCCTACAGTCATAATAGGATGGCATTACCTGCGTACCGTAGGATAGCTGGCTTGGGTTTGGCTTTGGCAATGCTCGATTGTGGGGTGGCTCACCTGATTGTTGGGAGCTTGCCATGACCTCATTAGGGTGGCTCGCCTAATTGTCGGGGAGCTCGCTGTGACCTAGTTAGCGGGGCTCGCCTGTAACTGGCTCGCCTGAGTTTTGTAGGGCTGGCCTGGAGGGCGGAGCAATGCCACGTGGCAGTGTCCTTTAAAAGCAGCTGCTCGCCGGGTGCTAGTCAGTTGGTGGTCAGTTGGCAGTTGGTGTTTAGTTGTGTCGGCTAGTTGCTGATATAGAGGCTGACATGGAGTACCGAAGCAGCATGTCACAATCTGTTGTACATAGAATCTCACTGACAAATCAGTCAGTACTGTTAACCGATGTACGCGGCTCTCGGAGCCGGTTGATGCTCGTGCTGCTCGTTGATGTACATACGTTGAATAATATTAATAAAACTGACCATGTCGTCAATACTGCTTGCATTTGACACTATACCACTACGCACAGTCGCCTGCAACCACCAATCCAGCGAACCCCGAGAAAACGAGCCGTGGGAGCTTGGAACCAAGAAACCAGAGAAGCTCGTCCGCGGCTCGGTTGGAGCACCACCCCTCCTGGAGCTTGATGAGCTAGCAAACCGGGCAGAAAAAGGTCACGACCCTGGGAGGCGGTGGTCCGCAACAATAGCAGACTGTTTTAGTGTGCCCAACATGTCATCGTACCCTGCAGAGACACGGCTTTAGCCAGTACCTTAGAGCACCCCAAGGCCGCCCAAGATGGCTGCCAGATAAATAGCTGGGCCGGCTAGGACTGGCTATTTATCTGCCAGCCAGATAAATATCCTGTGCCATAATAAAATGATGTTGATATCAACAAAAAAAAATATTGTTGCCATGCAAATGCTTTGTATCAGTATCTCATTTATACAGAAGCATATGATATTGACATATTGCTTGGTAGAATGTAACTTAAACACATCAATGGATAAATATCAAAAATATCCAAAATGTCATGATAATTTCCACATTTTCGATATTTTTTATATCTTCGAAAATATTGCGATATTTTCCAACCCTGATTCCACTCACCCTTTTGATTCAGTACACCTACAATTTCATTAATCTCAGCATCAAGAAAAGCGTTAAAAATAACGCATGTGTTAACGCATTTAAGTAAATTAATGCATCAACAGCATTAGTTGCGGGTGTATGTAGAGTTTGAGAAACACGTTTATGTCAGCTTTTCACATCTGTTTTTAGTTGAGCAAACCCCTTAGTTAGCAATGGCATAAAACAGTCAACCCTTAGCCTTTCACCGAGTCAATTTTTATAAAGGCACGTACAGAGCGACGTAACTAAACTAAACTGAACTGAACTGACATGGTTTAGTTTTTGACGAACTGACCAATGGGTAAGCAGTAGTGCATTCCAGTAGTCATTTTCTTATGGGGCCCCTATTTGGCCGAACATGTTAAACCTGTCTAAATTCGCCTTCAAACTGTTTAACAAATTGAATTAATAGCAGTTGCGTGAATACAAGAGAGTGATGCTCGGACAGAATACTGCATACATTCGTACATTCAAGGAGTAGTCGCATTTGTTGAAAAAAGAAATCGTCACAGAATGTTAACGATTGACGAAAGCCCACTTCAGATGATCAGTAGCTCCCACAGTTTTCCGCGGAAAATTTTGCCAAAGTTTGCAAAATTCTGCCGCTCACTGCAGGAAAATTGTCCAAATTTTGTGGTTTACTGCAGCCTTCTGTTTGTGTGTAAACTAAGTTTTATTTTGTCAAAAAACTTCACTTTTTGGAGTTTGGCATGGTGCTCAGTTATGCTAGCAATGTACAAATAAAATTGTGAATCTTTTTTCTTTTCAAAAATGCAGTTTGTCAATTAGTTGCATTGTGTTTATTTACGATTGCGCCATATTACGATAGTCATTATTAGTAGGGACGCAGTTTTAGGCAGCTTAGTTTGATTTTTACCCGCGAAAGCAGAATGCTTCGCGCGTTTTAGCCATCGTCTGGGCGTCTGTCCGTCTGTCTGTCCGTCTGTCACACTCGTGATCTGTATCAAAACGGTGCAAGCTAGGATCACGAAATTTTCACTCTGGGCTGCCCCAGGTCTCTGGTTTATCGTGACCAAATTTTGTGCCACTGGGTGCAGGGGTTCCCCTCGAACGAGGGCGTCAAAGAGGGGTACCCCGCTAAAAAAGACGTCATTTTGCCGTAATTGGCTCGAATAATGTGAAAACGTCATAAGGTTATGGTACATACATGCTGCTTATCATAACAAGTACTGGTGACAGGCTTTTTGGATTTATCAACATCAATGACCTTGATCGACCTTGAACCCCTCAAAAAGAGGTTTTTAGTGAATTTTTCGCAATTTTTGGATGCAGCGCACATTTCAACACTGAATTGCGACGAAATGTCTGGAGATAGACCAAGACAACCTGCATATGAAATTTTTAGCATACAACGTAGATTTTAGCAGTTCAAGTCTTGACCCCCTACGTTCATGAAGCCCGGCGCAGGCGGGCGTCAAAGACAGCTACCCCATAAAAAGTGGTTATTTTACTGCAATTATCTCGTGTAGCGTGAAAACGGTTGCAGGTAGGTACATACATGCTGTTTATTATTATTTTTTGCGATCTTCTGCTGCAACACAAAATCCAAGAATGAATTGCGATGAAAAGGCTGGAGACAGACTGATAGTTTGCGAAGAGGAACTGCCATAGGCTTTCGCGCGTCTTGTGAGCATTAGCTCAACTTGCTTGTTCTTCGTGATGTAGTTTAGTCGGATTATGTTGTGAAGCTGATGTTTGTACTAATCATTGGTCATTTCTCAAAATTCTGTAAAATTCTATGAAATTCCGCGGCAATATCAAAATTCCAACAGTAAAAACTTGGCTTTGGGGTGCAGGCTAGTTACTTGTGGACATATTTGATTGTCATATCCAGTGCTAATATGACTTCATTTGAATGTGTACAAGTTTGTTGTGTATATACAGGAATGACCTTTGAGGTGAAGATTGAAGCTGATAGTAATGATATCACTGAGCATCCACATGATGACAAGCTATGACCATATTTATGTACACTGTGTGACAAACGGTTTACAACGAAAGCAATTTTGAAAAAACACAAACAAATACATACTGGAGACATGTTTTACTCATGTACTCAGTGTGAGAAACGTTTTGTTAATCAGCGGTGCTTGATGCAACATATGAATGTTCACAACAGTAAATACAAGTGCACTGCATGTGGAAAGTGCTTTGGAAGCAAGGCACATTTAGCAGCACACAGGCGAAGTCATTCTGGAGAGAAACCGTTTCAATGTACTGTTTGTAGCAAGCGATTTATACAATTATCTCACCTTGTTGTTCACAGCAGAATTCACAGTGGAGAGAAACCACACAAATGTCCCACGTGTGACAAGGCATTTAGTGAGTCTGGTGAACTAACCGCTCATATGAGAGGCCACACGGGAGATAAACCATACAAGTGTTCACTGTGTGACAAAAGTTTTAGCCAATCCAGCAACCTGCAGAAACACAAACGTCAAGTTCACAGCAACAGAAGGCCTTATGACTGTCGTTACTGTGGGAAGATGTTTAAAAGTAGCCGTGAGTTGAAGTTTCATGTTTATTTATACTCACACTGATGCAAAGCCATGCTAATGTAAACACTGTTCAGACGGATTTAGGCGACGTCACCATCTCAAGGCACATCTGTTGAAGTCACACAATGAAGGTACTTGGTTCACATGTCACATTTGTCTGAAGAAATTCAGCCAGGTGTGAAGCCATATGTTTGTGATGATTGTTAAAAGAGTTTTTGTACAGTAGCTGAATTGAAAGGTCATCAGTTAAAACGCTCAGACTTAAGCAGTTTTGCTGTGGTTCATGTGGCAAATATTTCAAATGTAAATATTATATTGTAAGTCACTTCAATAGATGTTCTGTCAAACTGGGATATAAACCAATTTTCTAGCTGTTGAAGGTGTCTGATGTACGCTGGCAAGACAGAGACGTAGAACAAAAATGTCTGTACAGTCTCATATCAACAGAGATGTCACTGGTAGAACTGTTGCAGTCAACACAAGATCTAGCACGTTGTAGCTTCTTGGTCTTTGACATCACTCATAACATCACACCCTGATGATCATGATGATGCTGAATTGTGTTTTGTATAACTGGAACCTGACACTTTATGCTTTATGTTTACGCCATGTGTTGGCAGCGTCAGTGTATGTAGAGACTGACAGAAATGAAATGATATAAACTCAAATTATATGTAATGAAAGCTGCACGCTCTCTGCTTTCGTTTCAGTTCATTCCTGTTGGTCTGTACGCACCTTTAGTCAGTGTTTGTATATGTTGCTGTCTGCAGCCTTCATTTGCATCAGTTGACAGTCAACATTCCCGTGAACCTGTATGAGCTATTGTATTGCTGACATGACACCCTGATGATGATGATGATGATGGTGAACTGTGTTTTGTATAATTGGAACGTGACATTGTACATATATGGTCACTTGCAGTCTGCTTTATGTGGCTGTTTTTGAAGTAAAATTTGACAGCGGCGGCGTCGGTTGAACAAGTAGGGGGCAGAATGTTGCAGTTTGCCCCTTAATTTCTCTAAAATGGGTCTTCTTTAGCCCCAAATTTTGCATTTGTGCACGAAGATTTTTCACAGGGGCGGCGCCTGGTTTTCAGAGCTGGTGGTCCAGGTTGAGTGGTTGTCAATTTACTACTGCTACCCCCACTACCCCCTCCCCCCTTATTCATCCAAAAAGCTTGGATTTGCACAAATCTCATGGGTTTTATTGTTGGAGGCTTGGGGGTCTAGATCCCTCCTGGCCTGCCGCCACCACTGATTTTTCAGCAATACAAAAATTTTCCGACAGCCCATTATTTAGGGGTCACTGTTCTTGTATATGACGTCATGGCCACCCTGCACTTCTTTCACGAAAGTGCAGCAAAATAGCAACACCTTGACAGTTTCCGTATTGACATTAATTTATCCACTTCAAGCCGTGACTAGCTTGCAGATTTCATACAACAGCGTGTCCCACATTTTGACCTTTGACCTGACCTGATTGCCCAGACCTGACCCCCATCTCACCCGTCACCACGTCCTAGAGACATGTCTATAACTGTGCTGCATGTAAGTAAGTAAGTAAGTAAGTAAGTAAATGATTTATAAAGCGCCAATAATCAGGGAATTCTCTGAACCTAAAAAAAACTCTTGGAAAACTAAGAGAGTTATCACGTTGTTCTCTGCAATCTCAGCTAAAAATTGTAACAAACAAAATAGTGTCATCAAATGCGGCTTTTGCGGTACACAAGTGCTCTGAAATATGTTTGCCCCGTGCTCAGTGAAGGAGCTTATGGTGCTCCTCTAGATTACCATTATTGCAGTTGCATTTTGTGATAAAGTGTGGAAAAATAAGTGTATTGCTCTGGAAAAGCCTGGAGAACTCTGGGAATTTTTTTCTCCTAACTTGTGGCCGCCTTGATAACAGATAGCTTTCTGGCAACTGTAGACAACTACAAACTTGTAGACAAGCAGACTTGTCGCGTTTTGGTGTATTTTTCTGAGTGAGTGAGTAACGGCACATCAAAATAGGCAAAATAGGCCATTTTTCTGATGTGTTATTTCTGAAACTGCTCTATACAGTGTTGACGCACGTTTGTTGCACTTCAATGTAACGGTTAGTCAGTAATGCCGAAACTGTTGTGAGTGACGTTCAACAGCAAGCTTCTAACTCAGACTTTATTAAACTGTTTGCTGGTCAAAACACAGACAACAAGCTTCAGTGGAACAAGCAACAACTTGCAGCAATGTCGTGGGTTTATTAACTAGAGCTGGACAGGAAGTTGCAATTTTCCGAATTCCGATTATGGATGCCCAAAATTTCAGTGTTGCCCCTAAATTCCCCCGATATGCGGGTTTTCACCCACAAATCTTGGACTTTCAGATAAAGATTTTCCTACAACACGAAAATTTTCTGACAATTTTCTGACAGCCAGAAAATTATGCCCCACCTCCTTCCTTGCCACTGATAACTTCCAGAATAATGTGAACAGAGGAACTGCAGATAGGCGTATAGATGTGAGTGACTGAGTGACTTGAGTAGTCACTTAGCGGTACGTTGGCTCAAAATAGGCCATTCAGTGCCATAAATGATTGAAAAAACAGTAAACGTTTTAGTTATGGCATGTGTTAGCTAGTCTAAGGTCATGTCTATTAAGCTAATATAGCATAAAAACGTAATACAAACTATAAAACTTGATGTATTCGATAAAAGCTATGATGTACTGAGATTTAACATTTTCAAAGACGTCTTCGAGTTCTTACACTGCATTGCAGCAGTACTAACAGTGAACAATACAATGCATCACTAGCAGACAGATATAGGCTACAGAGGCAAAAAGTTGTAGTTTCGAAGCAGACACAAACTATTTCCAAAATAATTCTGACAAACAGTTGCAAATTTCCGACAGAGGTGATTATGCGTGCTCAAATTTTTTACTTTGCCTTAAAATTTCTCCAAAGTGTGGTCTTTGAACCCAAATTTTGCACTTTTGGACGATTATTTTGCTACAAAAAAAATTCCAACAGTTTTCCAACAGCCCAAAATTTAAGGAGATGTGCAGGTGCCTTCCTGCTCTGAGGCCATGATGCCACTGCATGCATACGAGTACCCAGAGTGCAAGAATGAAACATAGAAACACTATGACGATAATAGCAGTCAAATGAACACGAAAAACTGCTCCCACTTCAAAACATATACGTACTCGTATATACATGGTGGTCCAGCAAAAAGCACAAAGTAATTTCTTTCTGAACATTTTACTGAAAACTGCATGACTCTGTCAGAAAAGGGACGTGTTTGTTGAAGGCGAAAACGATCACTGCGCATGCGCCGTGTTACGTGACCTGTAGGCAGGGAGTCTGAAACATGATTAAAAGATAAAGACTGGTCTGAAATAACCACATATTTCGAATTTTCGTCGCCATATTGTCTATTCACTATACAACTTTCATGGGCCTACTATTTGCTTATGGGCCGTTTATAGGTGAGAATTTTATACACGAGCGTTTTTGGCCAAAAATCGGGAATTCCAAATATGTGGTCATTTTGGACGTGACACGGAGCATGCACAGTGAACTTATGGCCTTTAACATGGGCAAATACTACTTTGAGGCCTTCTATCTCCGTAACGGTGCAAGTTAGACGCATGGTTACAACGAACCACCAATAGGAAACCACATATGCCGAGTCCAATGGTCACGTGACCGATGACGTCACGTGATCCCAAAAGGTGAAGCTCGTTGCCACGAAATATGTAAGGCTCTGTCACTGTCTTCATGGCCGCGGAAGACTGACCACCAACAGAAAAAAAAACATTACTTTGTAATAAAACAGCAAGTATAAATGTACAAAACATCAGTTTATACACTGTTAACGACGACATGCAATGACTGACATATCTAAAACAGCAAAAATCATAATAAAATGATATTATTCAGCAGCACATGGACAGTTAGGCGATGTGATGGTGAGTGATATCGTCTCTATAGGGGCCCATGCAAAATCGGAAAAGTTGTAGCTGTGCCATTTCCGAAACGATCCTTCCCAAATTTGGCACGCATATAGTGGACGACGATGTCTAAAAATGCTGACAAACAGATGCAGATTTCCAACAGAGGTTTTCGATTACAATTTCAAAATTACAATTCCGACCATGAATGAGTGGATTTTAAACTAGAACCATAAACTGTATTTTTGAAAAAAAATGTTCAGTCAAGAAAATTTTCTGACAGTCTGAGAATTGACGTTTATTGCCCAGGTCCACCAGATGTATAAATCTAAATCCAATCATGATGCGGAATGATTTGTATTGACGTTTATTGCAAATCTCTTGCTGGTGGAAACATTTATGCAATGTTCAGGTATGATTTTGAACAATGACTGCACACATTTCAAACACCAGTGAAACAATGACAACGTCACGTCTTAAAAAGCATGCAAGTGAACACATGTAAGCTTGTATTGTTCAAATACAGAATGTGTTCAAGGTTAGTGAATTTCAACTGGCGCCAACATATAAACATTCAAAAGCTGTAGTATATACACATATCAAATAATCAAAAATATCCACAAAACTAGAAATACGTTCTGTGAAACGATGTATCTGTCCCATTGCCGCGTTTCAGAGTTTGACGCTCTTACGGGCCTATATAATGCTTGCTGCACGCAAATCCACAAGCTCAGTGTTTGAATTGGGAAAAATTAGCTGGGGGGTTGGACTTTTCAACGGCTGGAGCCCGACCAAAATTGTGATGTAAATCCTATGTATGTACTATATAGCTGACCCCCCCCAGTACATAATTTGACAGCAACCCTCAGCAATTCAAACACTGCACAAGCTAGTTAAGTAGTTGAGCGTAGATGTTAACAATTGTGGTGTCTGCGAACGGTAAGTGGTTTAGTAACTATATAAGAGTTCAGAATGTAATGAAATGCTATCAGATTTGTGTTAGCAACTGAAAATGTAGGCATACAAATTTAAAATAACAGTACTCACTGCAACTATGCAAATTTAATATAAGAATAATGATGCATACTCAGGTAGCTCCTTTGAGCGAACACAGGTATATTTTTAAGATTACTGTTTCAGTTAGACCTGTCTGAAATGGTTTAGTTTTTCAGATGTCTGGCGTATCGGTAGGCCTACCTTTTTATACACATGTGTATTGTGTAAATTATATACTGCAACGAATATTAATTTAGTTGTTTTGTTGAAATAATCTTGCACACTAAAGCGATTTATGTTGCAAAGCATTAATCGTTTTTGCAAAACTTGACAGCTGTCAGTGTCAGACTTATTTCCATTGAAAATGCAGCGATCACAGTTATGGGGGTTGAGGGCTCAAATAAGGAAATTAAATTATTTTTTGTGCCCACAGCAGCCCCTGATACACGTTTTTGAGCTATTTACTGCCACTATAAGCCCTGTAGCTGACAGTACGAACCTGCCAAGTATACTCAGTACCGCAGCCGCTTGCCGTCACTCCTTTTTTGGCCATATTCGCCGTCTGCCCGCCAACAAACACACCAGCGGTAAACGGTAAAAACGGCAACGGAAAAAACGGCAACAGGTAAAAACGGCAACCGGTAAAAACGGCAACAGAAAATGACAACATCGGTAAAAACGGCAACAATAACAATGACAATTATAGACTGTACATGTTTCATATTACCAAGTTATTTTGCCTATAGTTCATAC
>Ga0209671_1006259_pt1 | contig 12186 bp, 3 predicted proteins | sample WorMetHERISLAND2_2_FD_187401 | JGI IMG/M metagenome (GOLD analysis project Ga0209671, IMG submission 187401) | Marine gutless worms symbiont microbial communities from Max Planck institute for Marine Microbiology, Germany - Olavius geniculatus... | ecosystem: Host-associated > Annelida >...
CACTAAAATAATAATGGACCATCAAAATTGTAATAGTAGGACATTAAATTGATGCACCAATTGACAGACCACAGTTTTCAGTGGCAAACTGTTCCAAATTCTGCGGGCCAGTTTGCCAAATTCTGTGGTGTCCCAATTATAAAGCAAACTGAGAACATTTTGGACTATTAAAAGTTGCAAATGTTAAAAAATCATTGATTATGCTATACCTCATCAGTGGGAAAATAATTTTCGTTGCGGTTGCAGTGTGGTTTTGCCAAAGATTGGCAGTTTTGTCTGAAAGTATTGCAAACTCAAATTTACATAGAAAAATAAAAACAATCACCGACCAGTAATGAATGAAGCTAAATTACGTAAAAATGTTTTTAAAAATCGGCGGAAACGGGCAAATTATTCTTCTTGGTTCAAAATTCCACAGCGGTGTCTACAGATGTGCTGATTGCAAATAAAACACTGTCTACACAAAGGATCAGCCAGTGTGTTGGCTTGAAGATAAAGTGTCCGTAGCAGAGCGTACAGAATTCATCTCATCAGCCAATGCATCAAGAACGTCCAGCAACAGTTGCTGACTCAAAGTACGCATTTGTGGCAGTTTAACAACCTACAACAACAAAAACGACTACTAATACAACAACTACAACAATTACAACAACTACTACTAGTACTACTACATCTCATCAGCCAGTGCATCAAGAACATTCAGCAATAGTTGCTGACTCAAAGTACACATTTGTGGCAGTTTATCCACCTGCAACAATGACAGATACTACTACAACAAACACGACAACAACTATACTACAACAACCAGTAGCGCTGGTTTGTTTAATCGACCTAATTTCCAGAATTTCTCAGTTCAGGCTGTGTCTTCAAAGCAGAAAAATTCTAATTCATAGCAAAAAAAGTTCACAGGCCACACACCTTTGTCACTGCCAAATATGCCAACATAACAGTGAAAAATAAACAACACGAGCGATTTTATACCCCCCCAAAATCTAGATGGCTTAAGTTCCCCCTCCTTACCTTTCCTTCCTCCCTAATTTTTTTGCCAACTACTAGCCAGAGATTCTGTGGGAGCGATGTTGACTCCCCTAGTGGGTAAAACCGCCGCCAAATGGTTTGTGGTGCATTTTGAGCTAAAACAGCGCTTCTTGTGATAATAATTATGTGTACAACCTTAACAAAACTTCCGCCTTTAATTTTTAAACTAAGCACAGACTGCACCGACCAGGTACAAGGATAGAAGCCCTTGTATGCAACTACTAAAAATAATCACTTTCACGATTTATATCACTCTGAGTAGCTAGACAAAAACTCAGCAGTTACTCTGTGATGGGCTGGCTCCCTGAAATAAAACTTCTGAGAATACAGCTAACAATAAGCAGATTTGACATCTCATGAAACGCACTGAACTATGGGAAGGGTCAGAGGTCACCGTTTGTAAACAAACGAAACAGCTGTGAGAGCGCTCGCGCAGAATTAGTTTCTAGCCTTGTTTTCTAACTTTTCTATTTAGAAAGAATTCATAATGTGATTAATTTTTTATAATCATCGAATACTTTAATCAAAATTAACATTTTGACACGTTAATCGCGTATTTTAATCGCGTTTACTGCGATTGCGCCTAATCGCCTTTATGTCCTACATGCAAGAAAAGCAATGTGAGACCTAAACGTTCGACCTTCATCAATCAGCAGCACGAGAAGTAATTTAGCCTTTGCAGACAAATTCCTCTAGCCTAAGTTCCCTTCCAATTTCTTTGAGTGCTAGTAATTTGTAAAGTGCCGTTCGTAAAACAGCCGTAACTGCCACAGCGCAACCCATATGCTTATGTGGCACATACCAGGAGTCCGGGACCAGGTAGTAGACTATACCGTACGGTAGTTTTTTTTATTTCGGCAGGCCATATCATTCAAAAGTTGCTTTGTTCGTTAAGCCAGTGTTTTGCCTAACCAAATAATCATTTTTTTTCGTAAACTTCTGATATATTTTCCTTCCACTGTTGCAGTGTAATTATCTCCATTGCTCCAGCCAAATCGCACGTGCGATCTGTTTATAAACGCTGACCTCTGACCCGCAGCACTACGCCCACCTCGCGCATGTGCAGTGCCAGAGTATGATTCGGCTTATCATTCGTTTTCATTCACATAATTAACGTAAAAAATGGGTTTTCAACATAAGACAAAATAAGGCAGAAAACTATTAGCGACAAGGTAAGCTGACCTTTGGAAAGTTGGCCACAATGATATCAAGAGCTCTCTTCTTCATATCAAGAGCCTGGATGCGATCAGCTGCCTCCAATATCTGCAACGCATAATAACAGTATTGCAGCAGTAGTAATACACTGTGACACCAGAGCAGCCAAGTTATCATACCATCAATGCAAATTATAATTCCCCTCCCTCCTTCCCTCCATTCCCTTCCTCTTTTCTTTCTCCCTCCTACTTCTCCCTGCCTCCACTCCCCTTTTCTCGCCTTCCCTCTACCTCTCTTCCCTTACATTCCCCTCTCCCTCTCCCCCCCGTTCTCCAATGGACAGCATTATCACATTGATGTCTGTCTGGAGGATAACAGGGAAGATCATTAGAACTACCATTATGTTAATTACATATGCACGCATATAATGGAGTTCTTACAATTTTGGGTTTAGCTTGTTTTTTTTGTATTTTGTGTTTCTGTAAAGGTTAAACTTACTGTATCGTTATTATGTGTTTGTGTGCATTCTGCCTGGCAAGGCCGTCCCCGAAATGACCTATACTGTGTCAGGTAAGACGTTAAACCCTACTCACTCACTCACTCACCCCCCTCTCCCTTCCCTTTCCATCCCCTCTCTTGCCTTAAAAGTAGGACCCCCTAGATTCAGCTACAGAGTATGGGGAGCCCCGTGAGCTCCTTCGGAATGGTCTATGGCAGATCGTCAGCCAAAATCGATTTCAATGCATTACTTAAACGACGACATCTGCGACACAAAACCACCATACACAGTATGTAGTCAAATCAACAGTCTCTGGCTTGATCCGACACTTTGACTTGATTAGTTTCCGCCGTTTGCTCGTTCATTCATTTGCTTTTGTTTTTGCTGTTTTTTTGATGAAATAAAGCTGAATATATAATAATAACTAGAAAGCAGTCAATAGCCTGCAGGTACCTCCGCCAAGGCAATGTTATTCGCTAGGTCGTGTCACCATATTCACTTTTCCAGCAGTTTCGCTTATGCCCCCTTTGACACAATGGTAACAAAAACTTCAGTGATCCAGAATCCGGGATTCCTGCCGGATCACCCCCAAAATTTAATCACTTGTAGTTTATGCCATGCCCGACATACCCTCAAAATTTCAGAAAGATCCGTCCATAACTTTTTGAGTTATCTTGCTAACTCACAGACAAACAAACAAAAACTGGCAAAAACATTACCTCCTTGGTGGAGGTAATAATAATCAGATATGATGTAAGTAAGAAAGTCAATAAGCGTGACCTGAATGACGTTCTGTGGTGAAACGTTCATCTCCAGATTGTGCTTGCAGTACGCCTACAGACGAGCAACATGGAGGCAGACATTACTGCTGATTGGTTGATGGCAAAATCATTTGAAGAAATAAAATAATACATAAATGAACAGCAAATCAGCAAGTAAGTAAATGAATAAATAAATGAATCTGAATCTCACTCGATCAATGAACAGACGAATAAACATCTGCCCCATTCCACTTCTAACAAACAAAACTGTAGTCATTCACCGGGCCAACAGTGAACAGCATGCCAATTTTCAGCTCACAATAATCACCACACATCACAAATGCATATACAAGTAGCGGACAGCTGCTAAAAAGAGTATAATTTCAGCATAAAATCCAAACAAAAAAGTGATCACATCACGAACATGAACGATGAATAATATGAACGATGACAATAGCTACTACTAATAGTCACCTGCAGCCTGTTGTTGGTAAATCCATAGTAGTAAGGAGCAGAAAATAGATAAAGTGAATCTTCGGGTGGCATGGTAACGTCCCCGTAGTAGATGTATCTCAGTAGACTGTCGAATGCCTGCCGTGATGGAACCATTTCGCCGATCGATATCTAACAAACATTACGTACACACAAAACACGCAGGACTGGTAACAACCAAAAACTAACAATTAATTCATTATTAATTCTGATTAAAATTAACCGCTATAACTTTTGAAAAAATGCACTCATTTGTTGGATGAATTTGAAAAGACTGTTCAGCACTGAGCACAGTTTTAGTCAGTCCTGTAGAAAGACTTTAAAATGTTTATGTTTTCCAGAGAAAAAAAGAGTTATTTTTTCAGACGCTAGTTATCTTATGTTTTGCAATACCTTGTTGGCGATGAGACTAATTGAAATTGGTTATAATTTCATCAATGTGCGTTAAAATGTTTCAATGAATGTTTTCCACAACTGTAGTAAAATGTCAAGTCTTTCCAGAGTAATAAAGCCTATACGATAACACTGATCTATGTTTCCTTAGCCCTCACTCAGCCAGACACCAGCTTACACTGCAAGACCACGGATATGAAGCAAGTGTATCTTCCAATGTGTTGGTTTACGTCCCAGCTTTTGCTGAAACTAGTACTCACGACACCAACTCACAACGAGATGCATAGAAGCACTTTACAATCTCCGGTCAAATGGCAGATGATTGGCACGAGCTAATGATACCACAGTGCAGTATGCGGCCATCCGTTGCCCGTTTCAGCGAGCAACACTTGAGCCACAGTTTGCAGCTAGCAGACATACTACAGCTCCGAGGACCAGTCAGCCAGAGTAAGTCTTCACCCCACAGCCCATCATTTTCCAACCCGCTGAGAATAATGGTTAATGGTTAAACGGTTAAATGCTATAGCTCTTTATAGGAAACCTATTTCAGAGCTACAGAGCGTCACCCGCCATATGGAATCACACAGAGTTACGATATTACCTGCTACGAACACAGGTGAACGTGCCCCGCCTTAACCCCTGCCAGATAGGCTGCTACTCGATTTACCTACCCCGGAAGGATGGAAGGCTGAGTTGGCCTAGGCGGCCGGTTACATACTGAGATGGTTTACCAGCCTGCAGGCAGTCACCCATCCAAGTAGTAACCCGGCCCGGCGTAGAGTAACTTCGTTGATCGGATGAAACGCTTTACTGCTACGCCAGGCCACCAACCCAGTAAGAGACTGACCTCAGCATACAGTAGATTAGCAACTTGCTACTACTACTACTACTACTGCTAGAACTAACCTTGACACAGCCGTCCTCTGGCATGAAAGACCGGAACATGGCTTCAAAGTAGCTACAACGAGCTGCCAGTACAGCCTTGTGAGCCAAGATACGAACATTATCCAGTAGCAGAGTTATGTCACAGAACTCACTACCAGATTGATTTAGGAAAGACTCCATATCTCTCTCCAATGTATTACCTGTAAACGGAAAACATCAGATAAAATTTTTTAAAAGGCAGACTGTTCATAGCTCTAACGATAACCGACTGCACAGCTATGGAGCATCACCTGCCATATAGGATCATGGAGTGTGAGCTGCCACACAACACGGGTGAACGTGCCCTGCCTTAACATCAACCAGACAGGCCAGTACTTGATTAACCTACCCCAGAGGGATGAAAGATTGAGTTGGCCTTGGTGTTGGTTATACACCAAGATGATATACCTGTCTACAGACAGTCAACCATCCAAGTTAATAATTAGTAACTTGATGGCAACCCGACCAGGGGCCTAATTCACAAAACACAGTAAAACAACCATAAAATTGTCATAAAATCTTCACAACTTCATCGTATCTTTGTCACAAATCAACAAGTTACGATGTCATAAACGTTGTATACAAATTTTGGAAGCTGATTTTACAAGTGCGCAACTCTCATGCAATTTTGTCATAACTGCGTAGTCACTAAAATTAGCCAGCCAATCAACCACCATTACGTTGACCTCAACCACGACCTTAACCAATTGCAATGCAGTGTCACTGAGCTGGCGGCGCACGGCGCTGATCGTCTGCTTCTGCCGTTGCCAATGGTTACCAATGTAAACAAGATAATGTTCATACGAACACGGAGTCTGTCCAATGCATTCCGATAGTTTACAGTATATGGCCGTATAAATATAATCAGTGAGCTGTTTAGACTGGTAAAAAAAATCAAACAGTTTAATTTCAATTCAAATTGTACAGCAGCAATGATTATTTCATCCTTTTCTATTATTTTAACTAAACAGTAGACATTGTCAGTCACGAGACCATTCGATTCATCACCAGGACTTTACTATTTAAATGGTCCATTGTCACCATGCGTCTATCTTGCACTGTTATGGAGATATGGCGCCTCAAATATTGGATGCACAGACGTGGACACAGAAAGAAAGATGGAAAAAAAGAAAGGAGAAAGGGAAAAAAGGGAAAGAGAAAGTGGTAAGGAAGAGAAAAGGGCAAAAAAGAAATGGAAGGTAAAGGGAAGGGAAATGAAAATGGGAAGAAAAGGAAAAAAAGGCAAGGGGAGAGGGTAAAGGAAACGGGAAGAGAAAGGAAAAGGGGATGGGACAGAGAAGAAAAAAATAGGGGAAAAAGAAGGGAAAGGGGAAGAGAAGGGAAAAGGTAAGGTAAAGGGAAGGGAAAGCGGAAGGCAAAGAGAAGGGTTTATGATTATATCACTCATGGTCTGAAAGCATAGAGATTGCTTCTGGATCAGGTCCTCCAGAAAAACATGTACCATTTCTACACATGAGAGCTAGCACAGCTAGCTATAGTGCGTATTAGCTATCATAATTCTGTCTTGGTGTCTGTCTGTCCGTCTGTCTGACACAGCCTCATACCGATTGGAGCCGGGTAAGATAGAGACTTCGGGTTTTTACCATGTGATAGCTTAGAGTCTCTAGTATTTCGTGACAGAATTTCATGCCGCTGGGTGAAGGGGGTCCCGACAAACGAGGGGGCAAAACAGGGGCGCCCCCTTAAAAAGACGTTATTCTACCGTTATTGGCTCGTCTAACATGAAAATGGTTGCAAATAGGAACAAACATGCTGCTTATCATAACAAGCACTAGTGACTAGCTTGTTAGGGGTGTCAACATTGATAACCTTGAATAACCGTGAACCCCCAAAATAGGAAATTTTACGAAATTTTTCACAATTTTGGGCTGCAACACACATTTCAAGAGTGAAATGTGCCGAAATGGCTGGAGATAGATCAAAACAACCTGCATATGAAATTTTCAACATTGAATGTAAATCTTAACAGTCCAAGTCCAACCCCCTACGTTTAATCTCAAGCATGTGCACGAGGGTGTCAAAGACGGTTAGGGGTTTTAGTGATTTTTTTGCAATTTTCAGCTGCAGAAGATTAAATTGCGACGAAATGGATGAAAATAGACAAAGACAACCTGCAAACAGGAACTGCTATAAACTTCCGCGCATCTCATGAGCATTGGCTCAGATTTCTTGTTTGCACTTTTGCATGTCTGATGCTTCTCCTGTTGCCCGAGCAACAGTATCAAAACACTGCTGCTAATATTATTAAAACTACAACAGCAAGAACTACTACCATCACCAGTACTAGGCTACTACTACTACTACTACTATTACTATTACTACAACTTCTACTACTATTACGTACAGTTAAGAATGTCAAACTGAGGCAGTGGTTCTGAGAGTGGTCTCTGATGAGGCATCTGTCGACGTCGAATGATTTCAACCATTAGCGACTGGTCGATTGTCTCAAACTCTTGACTCATTATGATCTGACTGTAGTTGCTCTCTTTGATGATAAACTTCAGACAGTACTCCTACAATGAGCACTGTACTAGTTGGAGGCGTGGCATAGCAATAACACAATTCATCCGATCATCAAAGCTACTCTACGAAGGGCCCAGTTAGTACTTGGATGGGTGACTGTCTACAGTACGAAGCCAAGCCAACTAGGTTGACTCAGCCTTCTACCCTCCGCAGGATGGTAAAATGAGTACTGGCGGTGGTTACGGTCATCGCTAGGGAAGAAACGACGAGTTCTGCATAACAGTACTTAGGCCCTGTGGCCAGGACTGCTGATATACTGTCTCATTCGCTTAAAGGTGCTAGCTGTTAATTAAAGCTGACCATCCGGCTGACTTGGGTTGTATGCTAGCTTAAGGCTTGTTCACATAAACACGTGTACGAGTCCGGCACTGTATGGGTTCCCGTATACGAGTTCCGGCAAACATGAGTTTGCTTGTATTTCAATGGCGGCCATTCACATACATATGAGTACGAGTTATCTGCAAACTTCACCCGTACGAGTAATTTCTGTGCAGGTCGTGTTTTTATCCAACTCGTAAAAAGTAAACTACTTGTAAACAGCATTAATATAATTTCTAAAAACTGTGGCGCATATTTGACATCAGAACTGCCATCATCGTAAAACTGTTCATCGTTAGAGATGTGCAGTTTGCAAAAAATAGTAAGTTTGTAGTGGAATATTGTTGTCTTAATGGCGAAACATTTCCTCGATTCGATTTCACTGCGAATTTTCAATATGGCCGACATGCATCGAGTTATGTGCTTGTACAAGTGACCGTGAATGCTCCACTCGTACAAGTGAAGCTTATACTGGCTGTAAACAGAAAGCCGGACTCGTACTCGTACTCGTAACTGCTATAGGCTTTCGCGTGTCTCGTGAGCATTAGCTCAAATTTCTTGTACAATTGCAGCCATAAGAAATGCCCAAAACAATCATGTTCACACGCACTAAGAGAGAGTTTAACTTCTTCCACTTTCCAGCAAAATAATGCCTCCGGACTTTGCATGGAGCTGCAACAGCGTATAACTTTTCATTGGTAAACCAAATGAAGTTCACCATCAAAGCAGAGTAGCTATGCAGCAACTAACAGCATGGGTAAGGCAAGCAAGCTTGTTGTCACTACTACTACTACTACTACTACTATTGCTCACTCGAACAAAGTCGAGTCCTAACTTAGCAGCATTTTGAAGCGCCACGAGGACGTTACGAACACCGATGCACAATTCCAGGTACTGAACACACAGCTGCTCCAGACGATTCATTTGTAACTACAACACCACACAGACACAGTGTAGTAGTAGTAGTCATAGTTGTGGTCGTAGTATTACACATATCTCAAGGTTATGACACAATTAGTTACTATCAAATCAAGAAATTTGAGCTAATGCTCACGAGATGCACGAAAGCCTATAGCAGTTCCGGTTCAGTATATTAGCTGAAAATCGAGGTGTTCACGCTAAGTTAATATACAAAATACCAAATTCTCTATCTGGATCGCATAACGATATTTCCGTGCAGCTGCTGGTGAAAACTTGGAAATCCTAGTTTGCACTGCTTTTGACTGATCCACCCGTGTGATGGACGGATGAACAGACAGACAAACAGATGGACAGAATTGCGATGGCTAAGATGCGATGAAAGCACTAGCTGCTTTCGCACGCAAAAATATAACAAGTCAATCAATCAGCGATGGTTAGTGCTGCGCGTTGTAAATCGATTCCCGAGCTGGCAGCACCATCGAACAAAATATCACAAATTATGCTGTAGTTCTAATTATCTTCCCTGTTATCCTCCAGACAGTCATTAATTTTAGGACACTGTCAATTAGAAGACAGGAGGGCACACCACTAGAAAAAAATGAAAGAAATAAAAAAGCAAAAACACACACCTGCAACGCCTGCCCATAAACGTCCATCATCAACAATATCACTTCATTACTGTTGGGCTCTTGACCTGTGTACAAATCACATATCCATTCAACATTGTCTTTACTTACTTTCAGGACACACAAACCAGTTCAATTTGCTAATCCGAACGCATTTTCAAAAAAAAGCCTTCCAGAGAGCTTCAGAATTTGGCCTTCATTTTGTTTACACAAATCAGAGAGCAAAAAACTCGAAATTCAGCTTGCACAACGGGGAAATTGAATTCAGCATGCGCAAATTATTAAAAGGTCAGATACATAGCTTATAACAGAAATGCTGTCAAATTTTTCAGAAATTCTTCATAACGATGCTCCCCCCCATCATTGCAAAGATCCGGATCCAACCTAATAACTGTCTAGACCAATATTTGAGATTCTATTTGCTACTGATCTTAAAATTCCAAGCCTTGTTCTTAAAAATTAAAGGCGTGTATACTCTACCTTTCTTTGTAAGATAACCCGTCACAGAGATCACAGAGCTACGGAGCATCACCTGACATATGAGATCACACTGTCACCTGCCACTTGACACAAGTAAACGTTCCCCACCATGATACCAGCAAAACAGGCCGGTACTCGACTTACCTACCCTGCAGTGATAGAAAGCTGAGTTTACCCGAGACTCGCGACTTTAAGTGTTCCAAAAGTCTTGCTCTGAAACCTCTGAACACTGACCTTGATCAACAGAGATTTGAATTGAAAATCCAAACCTAATACTATGAAGTCTGTACATGATCACATGTTCAACAGACACACAATGCAGCCGGTGTAGATGTAAGATTAAATGGGTTTAAACACTGCTACAACTACAACTACCACCATTACTAAAGTACTAGTACTGCTAACACTACTACTACTAGTACTACTATGATCTTCTTTTACAAAAACACTGTAGTCAGTGTAGACATGTAGATGTAAGGCAAGACAAGTTCAAATACTACTAAAACTGCTGCTACTGCTATTAGTACTATGACTGCGACTATGACTAAAAACTACTACTACTAATGCTACTGCTACTACTGCTAATGCTACTGCTGCTGCTGCTGTTGCTACTGCTACTACTGCTACTGCTACTGCTGCTACTACTACTGCTACTGCTGCTACTGCTACTACTGCTACTGCTACTGCTGCTACTACTACTGCTACTGCTGCTACTGCTACTACTGCTACTGCTACTGCTGCTACTACTACTGCTACTGCTACTGCTGCTACTGCTACTGCTACTGTTACTGCTACTGCTACTGCTACTGCTACTGCTGCTACTGCTACTACTGCTACTGCTGCTACTACTGCTACTGCTATTGCTACTGCTACTACTGCTGCTGCTACTACTGCTACTGCTACTGCTGCTACTGCTACTACTGCTGCTACTGCTACTGCTGCTGCTACTACTACTGCTACTATTGCTACTGCTGCTACTACTACTGCTGCTACTGCTACTGCTGCTGCTACTACTACTGCTACTGCTACTACTGCTACTGCTACTACTGCTACTGCTACTGCTACTGCTGCTACTGCTCCTGCTACTACTGCTACCACTAATGTCACCTTGTTTAACAGGGACAATGCAGTCGGTGTAAATGTAGGATAAGACCAGCTCAAATGCTCTTGGCTCAGCATCCGGTAACTCCACGACTGGAAGAGCAGCAGCAGACTCTGGACTATTTGTGTCACTTGCAAGCTGAAAACATGCAACAGTACACAATTAGCAGCTGCAGCAGCAGCAGCAGCAGCAGCAACAGCTGTAGTAATACTGATATGATTGGCAAGCTAATAACATCATCCGAACAATATGAAAAACGTCCTTTCAATGTAAACCACTCAATGTACTATGCTAGCACAATAGCAAAGTTTTAACATCTCAGTGCTTAGAAGGAGCCTAAGCAAAGACAGCTGGGTTCATTGTGTGGAAACTCCTCCTCTTTTCTGTGCTTTGACCCGGCAAGGGTTGAACCCAATTATGCCAACATACAACCCAAGTCAGTTGGCTCTGTGCCACATATCAGTGCCTTTAACCAATATAGTCAGTATGCCAGCAGTACACTGTTTCTTCCCTAGCAGTGGCCATAACCTTCATCAATGCTCATTTTGCCTACCCACAAAAAATGGCTTGGCTGAGTTGGCACGAGTAGTTCAGCTGAATACAAAAACATGATACCCACAGATAGTTATGATGCAATCGGGAGACAGCCGCTATTCCGTCAAATGCTATTCTGACTTAAATTTATGTCGACAGACACATTATTACACTTTACACTGTTGTTCACCAGGGGGCGACAATGTCATGTGATGGAGTATGATTTTGCACTTAATTTTAAAATTACGCTTATTGCTCATAGTTACGGTTAGGGTTGAAGTTTAGGGTTAAGGTTTGGGTTAGGGTTAGCATTTTCAAAGATTTATGTCACAGCAATGCACATCACAACTTAGTGTAAAAAGTACATTATAAGTTCGAGGGTGGTGCATATAACTACAA
>Ga0209671_1006260_pt1 | contig 12185 bp, 11 predicted proteins | sample WorMetHERISLAND2_2_FD_187401 | JGI IMG/M metagenome (GOLD analysis project Ga0209671, IMG submission 187401) | Marine gutless worms symbiont microbial communities from Max Planck institute for Marine Microbiology, Germany - Olavius geniculatus... | ecosystem: Host-associated > Annelida >...
ATGCAGACCTCTTGGCTTGACTTCTCACGGTGAACCCGTGATGTATTTTAGCATTCTACTGTTTTGAAGAATGTTCGCTGATTTGACTATTAGATGATGCATGCTTATTATTGTTGTTTGAAGATTAATTGTAGAGCTGTCAAATTAATGCACATTAAAACATTAACACGCGTTAAAAAAATTAACGCACATGCTTAAGTTTATTTGATTTACTAAATTCTGTTAATCAAAAATTTCAATATTCCATAAAACTGCAGTTATTTGACAATCGAATGAATTTAAGTAACTGAACTGTAGTTGCTATTCCATCACTACTGTAAATAAATGTTATTTACATGACAGGCTAATAGATTTCTATGCCAGCGGTGACGTCAGTTATTGTTGAAAAATGTTTTTTTTGCTTTTTAACTTTCTATATTCTACAGGAGGCACCTCCCAAACGTCACGGGGCCCGGGGTTACTTTCCCCTCCTCTCCCTTTCAACGGACCTGGGTGCGTTAATAATGCATTAATTAATGCGATAAAAAAAATAATACAGTGCGTTAATGCATTTAAAAAATTAACGTTTCAACAGCTCTAATTAATTGTATTCATTTCTCTGATGAATGATATGCTGCTAGGTAAAAATATTCAGTTTTTGTGTCCCTCTGTGATGTTGGCATAATTTAATTTAACAGGAATAATTAATTTAATGTTTCATTTTTCCTGTTTGTTACTGTTAGTAAATGTCTGAAGTTAAAAACAGCTTAATTTGTACAGCATTGTTGTGTTTCTGTACAGACATAAACAGAATGTGTTTCTTCATTTTCACATCACAACAATGGCACTTTACATTAACACGTTGTAGATATTCGTAGTAAATATTGGGCACTAATTATTATTACTTGTGTCTATATGCGAGTCTACTGCATTACTACAATAAGTTATGAAGAGATTTTTGTGAAATTTTTGGTGTGCTCCAAGGAACAATTTTATTTCATTAATGGTCCAGATTACAATGCATGTCCCAGAATGATCCTGGTTTCCTGGATCCAGAGATTTTTATAAGATACTTTGGTTGTTATTGCAGTTTTTCTAGGCAAGCCAAGAATTACACAGTTCTCGGTGGAAGTGTGTACTTTCAAGTAGTTAGTGACGTTGTGTACGTTGATTGACAGTAGTGATAGTTGTGTTAGATGCATGTTGGCATGTCATGTGTTCTAATATACGTCTTGCATGTTCATGTTGGATATTAGAAATGACAAAATAATAGCATCGATAATGAATATAATTTTAATAATGCCACTACAGCTACAGCCAGCCAGCTACAAACAAACATATCTTCTACAATCTAGCAAAAGTAGAAACAAGTTCTAGGAATGATCTGGTAGAAATATAAATGAGCATGTCTGTAGAGCTGCATAGGGCCGTTGCTTCATAGATGCTGATGGTCACATATTACAGAGTACATTGTCAAATACTCGTCCTTTTCTAAGAAATTAACAGCAAGCTCATTAATAATTCTAACGCATATCGTTTGGCTTACTTGTTGGTTCAGCCAACTGGCAGTAATACTATGTCTGTTTTTGGGGCAGCAAATTTTGAGGATGTGTGTCTCCAAAAGTATCGGGTGGGTCTAGGTACTCTAGGAAGTGTCGTAACTCCAAAACTCCCCAGCAACAGAATGTCCTGAGGGGGTGGAGCCCCAGCCATTAAGACAATTTTTTATAATTTTGTAGTTCACTACCACGTATACATTCTGCTTAAGATATGTTAATTAATGTCTGCAGTTGCATAATATTATAACGTACGTTATAGAATGCTAGTGTTCCATGCATTTTTATTTTCTTTTAACTTCGTGTTTGAGCAGCTGTTTTACTTTTGATCGCTGCTCAAATGTTGTAAGTCTTATTGGTGTCACTGACACCGCCTATGATTTAACCTCCCGGCTCGAACACAGTGCACCCGATGCGTTGCTGATAATCCATAAGCACAAATGACTCGAGGATAGAGAAAACTCACAAAATAGGAAATAGATGAAAGCAGACAGTGAGGCACACATATAAGTTCAGGTTAGCCGTAGCAGTCTTGTAGAAACTCCTATATTCGTCGAGACCGATTGCTATGAGTGAAGATTGTCTATTGACCTTAGCCAGCTGACAGTTCAACTGGAAGCAAAACAGCCGCCGATAGAACTACACAAGACCGAATCATCGAGCTGTTTCTGCTGACTGCTGCCTACCGCTCTGCCTCCATCTTGTTTTCTGCCTCTGTCTCTCTGTCTGTCCCATTAAGTCATCTAGATGACTCGTTACTGTAGGTTTATACCTTTCTCCGCCATTAATTGACAACATTTTGGGTTTGCTAGATAGAATAGAAACACCACAGTTAGTAGAACATATTTTATGTCGTTACGTATATATAAATGCTAAAAAATTAAAATTGTCGGAGCCACCCAAACTATTTAAACAATTGTGTGGCAATCGAAATTTGCATTCCTGAGACGTGCATGCAAATATTCACTGACTTACACCAAATGTCGGTTCTTGTGTCCAGTGCTTTATTCGTGTGATCTGACAGAATAATTGCAATATCTGACAGCAGCAAATCGTCTGTCTGTGCGTATGTATGTCGGTGATTTATGAATGTGTGCAATATGCAGTCTGAGATTATCACGTGCTTGTAGACTAGAACTGTCATATTTTCAGCCGACCGTACTTGGTAAGTAATGGCCGAGCTTATGGTATGGTTGTCGTCTTCTGTCTGTCTGTCGTCGTCTGTCACGGATGTATTGTGGCTAAACGGTGCGAGATAGGGTCTAGATTGCTATTGATCACTAATAGGAAGTCGCATTATTGGCTATCAAATGACGCGTAAATCATTGACCTTGAAGGGTCATATAACGCACTATGAGAAGCCATACGTGCGGTATTGTGGCTAAACGGTGAGTCGTAGGGGGTCGGCGATGGTACCATCGGATATGGCGCTGGTGACTTCCTATAAGCTGTCAATAGTAACCATGCCCGTTTTGCCGCAATTTTCAGCGGAAAGTTTCAAGCTGTAATTGGCCATATTTCGGAAGCGTTACTATTAATCACTAATAGGAAGTAGCATTTTGTCCTTTCAGATAAAATGGAAATCATCGACCTTGGATGACTTTCAAGGTCACAGATAACCAGTATGGTCGGCTATTCTAGCGACAGCTGGGCTTCTTGTTTATATTAGTGTTTAGGCAGGCCAACCAACGTACTGTCTAAGATAGATTGGAGATTGATAGTAGAAGGTATTGCCGGCCTGCCAGGAAGGACTACGCTTACTGTCAAGGGCTAATAACATCACTGAATACTGGAAGCCTTGTGTTGATCTCTGCGGCAAATGTGGTACACGGAATAAGTCTATTTAATTTTTTTTAGTTCTATCATATTCGTGTTATGTACAGTACGAGTATGTGTCAAAGTTTAAAGCAAAAGCTGTTTCTCATACTTAGATCTTATTGTTTTTATTCTAGTTTGCTAATATATTGCCGTTATGCTTATTTTGGTAAGTACGTTTCAGCGAATGGATGATGCACTTTTCTGTGCCACAGCAGTTGGAGTCAAGCTAAAGCAAAAAGCAAAGGAACAACACATTAATGCATAAGAAATTGACTAAATAGTTGACTATTGTTGCTATTATTGCTAGTTTTTGTGGTATTGGTATGCATATTGCATTGCCAAGTATATTACTGTTCGTTGCAGGTCTAATTTATTAATTGTGTTGGTATTTTGTATGATACAGAAGATGATGAAAAAAATGTCACAGTGCATTTTTGCAGTGATTCTGAATGTTATGTTGGGGGAAGATGGCTGGAGCATGAAACTTTTTTTCACACGGCAGGGCGCCTGTGCTATGTGGGAAGCACTTTTAGCCGACCGTACTTAAGTAACGGTCGAGCTATTGGTATGGTTGTCGTTCGTATGTCTGTCACGGATGTATTGTAGCTAAAGGGTAAATCGTAGGGGGTTGACAATGGTACCGCTGGATAGGGCGCTGGCGACTTCCTATAGGCTGTCAATAGTAACCATGTTTCCATCTGCAGCGGTTTGGCCGCGGTTTTTAATGGAAAGTTTCAATCTACAAGTGGCCGTGTCTCGGAAATAGTGAGAGATAATGCCAACGTTACTAACGATTAGTAATAGGAAGTCGCATATTGGCTTTCAAATAACTTGAAAATCATCGACCGTGGATGACCTTGAAGGTCACTGATAGGCCTAACCAGTACGGTCAACTATCTTAGCGACAGCTGGGCTTCTTGTAGAATGTAATTGTGATGTGATTTCCCATGTTCGACTGCTGTTTGTGCATTGTTGTAAATTGTTGAGATAGGGTTAGCGCTGGTTCTAGTTTTTTGAGGTTCCACTTGGATAATAAAATTAATGTTTTTACTGGAGACGTGTGTCTACGCACTAGTGTGTTCTTGTAACGAAGTCGTTGTGGCCAAGGTTGAAAAGCTGGTTTGAAAAACCTACGTTTTAGATTTTTAGAACTCTCGATAGTTTAAATTGTAGTTTATTTGTTGTGCAATTTCGTGCCGATCTTGTTTAATTTTTTTATAGCCATTTAGATTAGTGCACCTAGCCCTTTGCCATATTTTCTAGAAAGCGACGTGGCAGTGAGAATAACTGTGTACAGCATGCATAGCGTGTCATAATTAACGTAATTTTATGTGTGCGGTGACTTTGGTTTTTATAGCACACTAAAACTCGAAATCTGTAAACGAAGAATTTTTTTGTCACAAAAAATAGATTTTTCTTCAGACGAAGTGGTTTTGTTATGACTATACTGAGACACGTTATGATTATTGTTGTTCAAGGCCTGCTGTTCACGCCGCCGGCACACAGCGGACAGTTAGTAGGCCTACAGGGTGACCATGCACCAACAAGGAAAAAAGGAAATGTCGGGGAATTGTCGGTCGAGGAATTTCGTAGTCTCTTGAGAGTGGTCACTCTGATATTACTCGAGTGCTCAGTGGTATCAGCCGTCCGTCCGTGTTGACTCGCGAGCTGTAAGCTGTATAGCTACCATTAAATTCAGGCAGCGTGTCTGTGACGGTCTTCGTCTGTCCGCCGTCTGCACGCTGGCGGACAGACTGTTGATAGAGTAGTGCGGAGCACATTTGTTGATAGCAAGTTTGCGGAGCACGTCTGTCGCTTTGCGTTTCGACAAAGATAATATATTCTTCGAATAGCTATTTGGTTGGTCTTTGGTTTCAGCTCGCGAGCTCGTCGCCTCCCGGCTTGTATAATGTATAGTTTTGTAGAACTTAACCGCCGCCGAATATAGCGACGTTACGTGGCGCTGCTTATCCGTTTGCTTGTGTCGAAGAAAAATGAAAAAGTTATGAATGGATTCTGACAGTTTTTAGAGCGGATTGTGTATAGGCCTAAGGAAGTCTGCGAGTCCTTTATGTATTCTGGATCATTGTCGTGGATTCTTTGTCATTAGCACTTTGCAGTAGGCCTCTATGGCTCAACAATGTATGAACTGATTTTGACAAAATTGTAGTAGAGATGTAGCCTACAGAACAGCTAAAGGACCGATCAGTTTGTATCCAGGAATTTTTGACAATTTTTAAATGATTTTTTTTTCGGAGGAGTGGGGAGAGACCCCACGAACAATTATTTGGTATGAGTTCATTGGATTTTTCAGGTGGCAGCACTGTTCTTGGCGGAGGTTTGAGATCTCTGATCGCTGCTAGTTGTATTAGTGAGCTGTGTTTTTTCTGTACTTTTGCACTGTCGATGATAGATCAAACTGTCACAGTGCTATCTGAGTAGCCTATGAGTCGACCCTTATGATGCGGACTAATAGTAGTAGCCTATTTATTTATGACTTATTTTAGTGTAAACACGTGCGGATTTCCTGACACTGTGATTCACCGTTTACTGCTGCGAATTCGCTGTCACTATGATGTAATATACCGACGTTATTAACGTGGCATTGATTGTTTAGTTTTTTGCAGCTCAGGTTTTTGGGATTTTGGTGGTGCAAACTGAAATCTGGCTGCCGCTGTCCATCTCTAATCACGACCATTGTTTTATTATCTGTCCCATTGCTATAGCATAGCAATGGATAGATTATAAAATCATTTGCGTCTGTCTGTCATACTGTCAGTCTGTCTGTAAACACTCCTACGGCCGCAGTTTTGATTCGATTCTGATGAAATTTTGCACAGTGATTCGGGGCCCGAAAAGTAAGATCGAGTTTGTTTGGGATAAAAATCTGATAACTTCTTCCCCTATTTTACCCCAATTTTAAAAATATTTGCATTACGGCCTATGGAGAATTCAAAGCGGTATAACTCGGTCCCCGTAAAAGATAATTGCGCGCTGTTTGCACTTACCCCCTATTTTCGGGCCCGGGCCATGCAATGGTGTCATGTAAATTTTTCCCTTGAAGACCTCTGTCCTCGTTTTTATTCAAAGACAAAAATGGCTGCAGGCTCGCAAGAGCGTCAAACGCTGAAACGCAGCTGCTAGGCTATATAGCGTGGCAATGGGACAGATACCTCGTTCCACAGAACGTATTTCTAGTTAAAGAATCATTTTGTTTTATTCTGTGTGTGCATGTGTCTATAACATAGGGTCTATATAAAAACACGTTCGCACGAGTAGTATCGTCGCGTCAAGGAGACAAGTGCAAATTGCAGCTGTCTTACGGAGAATTGCAACTTCCTGCTTTTTTAACGCACGACGCTGTCGCTACGCATGCAGTAGAGACCTGATGAGCAGCTAGCCACGTTTCAGCTAGAATCAATAGAATTAGCGTTGCATCGCCACCATGAATCAGAAATGGAGACACGTAGGCAACCGTACTCGCGTGCTCACGTGTTTTTCAAATATTAGTCGAAATACTGAGCTGTTTTACTTTTAAAACCATATACACGTTTTACACGCTAAAACATTCACATAATGGCAGACTGTCGAGTGTACGTGCGGTAGGTCTATAGGTCTACAGAGAAATGAGAGTCCTTGAATATCATAAAATACAGATGTAGCAATCGCACACCTAATCGTAAGCAATTAACATTTTAAGTGCACAATGTGACATCGACAACGCAAATTCTCATATAAATCTACCGATCTGTTTTAAGATAGTAATTAGCCTATCATTTTTTTCCAAAGTGCTGTCACGGATCTGCTTTTCTAACGCGACTTACAAAATGTTGTCAAAAGGAGATTAACGTTTAATCAAAATGTCCACCGAAGTTGGAAAAGGATACGATGCAAAAAGATTACCGTTACTGATAATTTTCTGACCCAAAAATTAGTCCTTTTCTTCTGAGAGACACCCTGAACTGATTGATACGACTGGGTCTGCAGAGTGCAAACCGCAAAGACATCTATCACGGTGGTCGATGTCACACCGCGCGTACTGACGAGGACGCTAATCGCGTATAAAGATCATCTGGAAAAAAAACTCGTTTTGATCTAACCAGTAGTGACAAAGTAATGAATCAGTGGCGTGATTGACTGTAAAAATCCGCGCGAAGAGAAGGGGTGAAGAGCACTCTGCATAAAAATTCTGATTTAAACAGTTTGATTGTTTCGACTGACAATAACTGCGTTTGAAAGCTACATGTATTAGCATTCGCCAGTGTTAGTAAAAAGTCGGCATCGTAAACACAAACTAGATTTCCGAAACCACACTGAATGCAGTGTTTAGAATGGATGTCGTTTTGTGCACGTCGAATTTTATTCTACTCGGTGCTCTTGCTATTGCAGAGTGTTTAAGCCCAAATTCCACTACGCCGACGTTGCGACTGCAAGTCCAGGTTAGCAGATTTTAACAATTCAAGTCTCGACCCTCTAGGTTCAAGGAGGCCTGCGCAGGAGGGCATCAAATAAAGGTATCCCCTTAAAAATGGTTATTTTATCATATTAGCTCCTCTAGCGTGAAAACAGTTGCACAAACATGCTGCTTCACATAACAAGCACTAGTGACAAGATTTTGTATGGTGTCAATATTGATGACCTTAAATGACGTTAAATGACCTTGAACCCTGAACGATAGAAGATTTTAGTGTTTTTTGGCAATTTTCGGCTGCGGCGCACTTTTCAAGAGTGATTTGCGCCGAAATGGCTGGAGATAAATCTGGACAACCTGCGTAGGCCAATGAAATTTTTAACATAAAAGGTCCACTTTTAACAATCTAAATTTCGACTTCTAAAATTCAAGGAGTATTTCGTACGGAGGCCTCAAATTTGGGTACTCCTTCAAAACGCATTGTTTTATTGCATGATGTACGCCTACACGATTGCAGGACCGCTGCTATCGCGCGTCAAGTGAGCTTTGCTCAAATTACTTGTCATGCTAGATTAGTTTACAGTAACAGAAATTGTGCGTTTTGAAGAGAGTACAGATATTTGATGCTCTCGTGCAGAGAACACCTTTAACCTAAGAGGTCGAAACTCGTAGGCTACACTGTCGAAATCTGGCATTTACTGGTGAAAAGTTCATATGCTCGTTGTGTTGGTCTATCTCCAGCCACTTTGGAGCGATTTAATTACTTTCAAAATGTGCTGCGCATGCTAAAATTGCGAAAATGTCTAAAAACCTCTATCTTTGAGTTCAAGGTCGTTCAAGGTCGGAACATCCGGAAAGCTCGTCACCAGTGCCTGTTATGATAAGCAGCAAGTCTGTGCCTGTTGGCAACCGTTTGCACGCTAGACGAGTCAATAGTCGTAAGAAACGACATTTTAGAAGATACCCCTTTTTGACACCCCCGTTCGAGAGGAATCCTGTTAACAGTGGCAAAAATTTGCTAACAAAAAACATTGCGGCCAAACCGCTGCAGATGGAGACATGGTTAGGCCTACTAGTACTATTGACAGCCTATAGGAAGTCGCCAGCGCCTTATCAGATGGTACCATCACCGACCCCCTACGAGTTGCCGTTTAGCCACAATGCCGCACAATTGGCATACCATAGACCTTTCAAAGTCATCCAAGGTCAATGAGTTATATGTCATCTGAAAGCCAATATGCGACTTTCTATTAGTGATAAATAGCAACATTAGGCTCTATCTCGCACCGTTTAGACACAATACATCCGTGACAGACGACGACGGACGGACGACAAACTGACGACAACCGTGCCATAAACTCGACCGTTACATAAGTAGTACGGTCGGCTAAAAATCAGTCAATATTTGGCGAAGACACGAACAAGAGTATGGTGTTGACAACACTGCTAGGGGCCCTGTTTCAGAGATCTGCGAGTATCTGTAGCGAGCTGGCTTCGAACAAGTCACGTGATGTTGCGCCCATTGTAGCAGCAGCGGCAGCAGCAGCAGCAGCGATAGCGCTAGTGGAGTTAATTACGTGCGACGCATCACTTGGCGCAAGACGTGTGCAACTGTGCACTTCCTAGCTTAGCAAGTGAAACGACTGTAATATCTTCTCACGTCGCTGGAAACCAGTGACAAAACTGGCGCAGAACAACAGCATGCAATCGTTTTTTTCCAGTTTGTTTTTTTTCGCTCGAAGCAGACCAATCGATCAATAAACCTATCGTGATAACGGTGCGCGTTGGAAAAAAGTAGATAGTACAGCATATAAAACAGTGTGACAAGCGCGCTAATCTACAATTACTTAAATTACAAAACACCGAAAGTTCGTGATTCTAAAACGTTAGACCAAGTCGCAACGTGTCGTGACTGTCGTCGGGTCACTGTTCGAGCAACGAGCCGCCAGTAAGCGGGTCAGTTGGCGCCGGATCGAACGCTATAGTTTTGCCCACCACACCGTAACACTGTTGCTACACTACCTGTTGTCACGCAGTTGGCGCCGGAACACGCTGCTCGTGCACAGGTAGATGTAGAAGTTGCACGCGTAGTGCGACATGCCCAGCTCCTCGGCACGCAGCCGCGGTGCAGCACGCAGACATACCACCGCCTTGCACCACCACATGGAGTGTAGGAGTAGTGCGACATGCCTAACTCTTCGGCCAGAGCTCGCACGCTGCCGTAGATGTAAAACCGCGTCCAGGTCGGATCTGTCTGTTGTTCGCTCACCGTCATGTTAGGGTCACCCTCGGGAAAGCCAAGGTAGAGCACATAGCACAGTGTCACGGGCAGCGTCGTAGCAATGAGGTAGAACGAGACGGCAAGCAGTGTGGCAGTGGCGGCCGAGTGTCGACCTGTCTGCCCGGAAGGTTCTGTGCCACCATGACTCGTTGTCGCTGAGTTCAGCTGACGGCCAGATGACGCCGAATTCACCGATCTACTCCGCATAACAACATTGGCTTCTATCCCTATACCTGATGGACGCAGCTTGCGCCCAATGAAAAATAAGGGGGAAAATTTTGTTTAAAATGTAAATCAAAATCCCCCTTCAATTTTTCACTTAGCAGTCTACATAGGCCTACACCTTTAACAAGACTTTCCCTCCTATTTTACTAGGCAATTTAGGTCCTACACCCTTAACAAAACTTCCCCTTGAAAGGAAAAGAAGCTTAAGAGGTGGAAAACTAAAGCCCAAATGTGAGAGGGAATGTTGCGCCCAATGTCGATTCCAGATTTGGGGAACAGAATACACTGCATAACAATGCACCTTCTGCGCGACTGTTCTATTCAGAATTTTATGTCCGCAAACGTTGGCAAGACCAACCGTCAACATTTTATTGCACTTCTCCGGAGTTTAGGCTCATATGCTGTACTGCAGTCTGTGTTTGAGCGATGAACGCTATTGAAAGAATAAAATTCACTTACTTACTTACTTAGGCTATTCACTTACAAAAAACATGAGGGTGCGTTTCATTCTCCTTTCTGCCGCCTTTCTTCTTGTATTTTTACCCGCTTTTTTCAAGTTTTTCGCCCATCCACAATCCAGCTACAAGGCGCCTGGAGAGTGCTGTAAACGCATCAACTCAGCCTCCTACCTTTGGCGGGACTGGAGCAACAATGACGACGACAACGGGAAATAAGCATAGAATGGGCCAATGTACATGTTACGAGCTAGGGGGCCTATGTACTACTGGATGAACGGGGCGGTGGTATGTCTGCAGTGGCGTATTTAGGGGGGGCTACGGTGCGATGTCCCCCTTTGGCCCGACCATGAAAATTTTTTACAGGGGACTTCATATGAAAAGGTGCGTTTTTTGCCGTTTTCCAGCAAATTTCAGAAAAAATGGGCGAATTTGCGGCTTCTATTGAATGTTCAAAAGCAAAAAGTGTTTCAGCTTCAGGGGGCGAAAACTCCCCGACCCGCGCGCGAGCCATGCCCCCCCTTTGCCAAATCCTAAATACGCCACTGTATGTCTGAATGCTGCTGAGTCCAGTTGTTGGACATCGCAGGCAACGGAATGGATATTTGCACGATGCTGTATCATTAGCGCGTGCCAATCAGCTGTCACTTCTGAGATCGTATAAAAGCACGAAATGTCACACGAGCCGTATACATGTGAGCCGCGCTAAGCTTACAATGTATAATTAAGTACCTGCATCTTTGCCTGTGTACCTAGCAGCCTGTTTGTTCGTTTGTGTTTTTTTTCATAGAATTAGCCTACGTCGATCTTGATGAAACACAGCTATGGTATTGGTGTTCTGGGCTCTGTCAGTTTGCATTGGAAATGACACAAAAAGTCATAAACGGATAATAATAAAATATTACGGAGTGATCAAAAGCGCCCCAAAGATCAATCACTGAAATTTTGGTGAGCTTATCTGGATCATAAATTTAGCAGCTATGTTCGCCGGATATCAGCACTATAATTGTGGGTTGAGTTTTTTTAAAATTATCGATCGTTTCTGGTCTACTTGCAGTTGTCTATTGTCAACCGTAGTTTATAAGCTAAGCTGTTATAAATTTTGACTTGTTCCCGATGCGATTTCTATTGCCTTATTCATTGTAGCTGATTTTTGTCTGTCTAATGCAATACATAGCATTGGAGAGAGTATAAAATCACCTGGGTGTCCGTGCGTCCGTGCGCCCAACTTTTCTTAAGCTGTCTTCCTTCCACCTCCCCCTTTCCTTTTCTTTCCCCTTCCCCTTCTCCTTTCCCTTTTCTTTCCCCTTTCCCTTTGCCTTTTTCTTCCCTTTTCCCCTTCCCTTTCCCCCTTCCCAATTTTTCTTCCTCTTCTTTTTCTCCTTTCCTTTCCTTTTTTTCCCTTCCCCTTTCCTTTTCCTTCCTTTTTTTCTCCTTTCCCGTTTCCCATTTCCTTCCCC
>Ga0209671_1006262_pt1 | contig 12182 bp, 9 predicted proteins | sample WorMetHERISLAND2_2_FD_187401 | JGI IMG/M metagenome (GOLD analysis project Ga0209671, IMG submission 187401) | Marine gutless worms symbiont microbial communities from Max Planck institute for Marine Microbiology, Germany - Olavius geniculatus... | ecosystem: Host-associated > Annelida >...
GTAGCCAAAAGCCATACAGATGAGATTTATACAGCCTATACAGTTGTTGCAGTACTGACCTTTAATTCATACTCATTCAAGGTCGATGACTTTTACTCGTTTAAAAGGACGTACAGTGTATGCCACTTTCTAGTGATTAGGCCTCGTAGGCCTAACCTTGGCCGCATCTCTCACAGTTTTTGAGATATGGCCAGTTTTTCGCTAACATTTTTTACCACATTTTTCGCAGATTTTTCCTACTTTTTCTGTTCAACCCCGAATTTAAAAATGTTTCCCTTGCACTAAATCGCTGAAACTTTGCGTGTTTAAGTATAAGACACATGTCTAATTATTCGTGGATAAAATTTTCCGCTACGGCCTACCGCGTGCTTAGCCGCAATACATCCATCACAGACGGACCGACAGACAGACAGACGACACGCCGTGCCATAAACGCTAGCTGTATAGCATAGCTGTAGCAAGACAACAATGCTATAAACTAGCTTTTTTACATACTGCACTATGGCCACTACTGCAGTCGCCTCACGCAAATGTCTCTAAAGATTTTTTGATTTCCGATTCAATAATTTTTATGATTCATTGATAGGCTAATGATAAGTCGATTGATTGACAAGCCGGTAGGCGACGTGGCTCGTCGCGACTGCTAGGCCTTTAATACAATAGTCGAGCTGCGGACTGCAGACTAGACACCGGCGCACGCAGACCGATTCTAAATCAGGCTCGCCGTCTGACGGTCTGACGATAATATATAGGTTGCTTATACAGGGTGGGCCAAAAAAATTCCCAACTTGTTTTTGTCAGAACTTCGGCATATCTCCACCAAACTTGACAATTTTCGGCTCACAGATGGCCACGACGATAGAATTATGTGAGGTACACTCATTTTTCATCTTACCTAATTTATGTCAACGCACTACCTTGTAAAATGCAGATGATCCAATTGTTGCATAATGCCGAAGTGTTGTGCCTGCAAAAGTTCTAGCGACTTAATTAAGCACACGATAAACTAAAATGTAATTTATTTAGCAGAATAAAAACTTTATGTAACAGCTTGCTTCCAAATTATCAGAATTTATGCCCCAAATGTACACAATAGTACTGTTTAGAGACTGATGCCACGGCTGCCACATTAACGATAAACTGATCAAACTGCACAGCACTCATTCATGTATTAGATTTGTTTTGAGCTCATCGGTCAGCTATTTTGTTGTCTGATATTTCCAGCATAAATATTTAATACCACAATTTTTTTAATTAATCACATGGCGCCCTCTGTGAAATTGATAATGAAAAAATGAGGAGTCTGATACTGATAATCACCATGTAATGTAACAATTTGGAGCATCTGCGTTTTACACGGTATTGCGTTGACATAAATTACGCGAGGTGGAGAGTGAGTATACCTCGCATAATTTTATTGTCTTGGCCATCCGTGTGCCAAAAATTATCAAATTTGGTGGAGATTTGACGAAGTTGTGACAAAGACAAGTTGGGAAAATTTTTTTGATCCATCCTATAGAAGTCGCGAATCGAGATCGAGCCAATAATAGTTTAGGTTGTCAAAGAATACCAGCAGATGTCATTTACAACACGATCAATCGTGATTTAATTTTACATGCGTTGTACTGCGCAATTGGTGTTTTTAATTAGCACCATTTTTTTCAAAACTCTTGTTCAATTGTGCAATCGAGTAACTCGATTACGAGTATTCGAGTACTTTGCACAGCCCTACTGTTGCATAAATTATGTTAATTGCATTCTTGCGTGTGTCTTTATCTATGGTCAATCGTTGAGGTCACTGGAGGACGTGGAAGGGCTGTGGGATTTCTGTAACTTGTGTAAAATAAAGTACAGTTTTTACGTAATTACCGGAGTTTCGGGGGAAATTCAGCTGAGAAGATGGCCGTATTGAAGACAGCAGCAGTTCGCGTGTTTCTATCCTCCAGGGTACTGACTGCTCGCTTGTGCTTCATGGGTGTCTGACACGTAATGGCGGAAACATTCCGCGAGAAGGCGTGAAAATTATTTGCCCTATTGAAAAAGAAAACCTACAGCATTTAGACACTGAACGTTTTGTTCAACAGAGAGCGGGTGTACCAGTGTGCGGTAGTGGGTGAACATTTACAGTGCTTGCGTTGCGCGTGCAGGTACTTGCGAGTCACTAATGTGAAAGTTCACGGTATGCAGAGGGGAAGGTGTACTTTGCGGAATGCGGAAATTTGAAAAGGTGTGTTTTGCGGAATTTCACCTGCGGAACGTTCCGCAAATTACACTTTAGATTTTTTTCGCATTCCGCATTACGCAAAATTCAAATAAAATCAACGAAGTGTCTAGGGCCGACAGTCGGCCCTCTAGGCTGTGTCCTAGAGAGCCATCAATCGGCCAGCTAGAGGGCAAAGTACACCTTCCCTACGCAGAGAACGTGCGGCGAGCTAAATTGACCAGGGTTGGGAATTGAGCAGGGTGCGGGAATATCTGCTTCCTAGTAAGCTTCTAGCATAAAAATTGGGTTGGCATCCTTGGGTTGAAGACATTACTGGTATGGGGCTAAGAAATTGGTGTGGTGCATTTTCTAAATTTGCTTGCCCCCACGTAAATTCTACAACCATGCTTGTAAAGCAAGTGAATATAATTATTTATCAAAAATGTTGAAATAAAATTATATGGTGCTGTTTGCGGAAATTGTGAATGTGGTGTGTTGTGTCAACAGACTGCATTCCCGGCTTGTATGCAAATCCTGCCAAGATATGCTTCAACCGATTCAACAGTGAGTCTCGTGGCTGTAAATCATGTTAAATAATTCATTGATGTAGTTTATTAATGTATGTGTGAAATGTGAAGCTTGCTACTTTTCTTTAATGTAGTATTTATTACATTCCATTTTGCCAGTTGGTGAATTTTTGTCTGCTTTTTGGATATGCTGTTAAGTGATTTAAAAATCAGTTTAAAAGCAGTAAACATTTGCAGCATTTTGCTACAAATGTTTGTTAATTATTTTGAAAAGTTATATATCCGTTAGGTTTTATAATACTTGTGAAATATTTAGCTTTACGATAACAACATATGTTTCAGTATTCTAATGCTGATTGTGCTTCGCTACGCAAGTAAACTTAGCTTTTTACCGTTTTTAATTTTACTTCTAATTCAGGTAGTGACAGAATTTTAAACATCTGTTAGTATTCGATGAAGTTACGAAAGTGTGAAAGATAGTAGGAGTTTATTTCTGATGGACCACTTTGTAGTTTGAGTGCACTGCTCATTGATGCCAGTTGCATATACATTGCTACAATGTGCGTTGTAGCGATAAAGTGGACATTGAACATTAGACAGACAGACTCGGGTGTGCTTTCAAGCATTATTTTGTGTTATAAGCCAGTGGTGTAGTCTAGTTCTCTTTGCTCGAGTTTGAGTCACGAAAAATAAGGATTCGTGTTCTTCGCTGCCGGACTGATTATTACATCATTGCTTGACTCGTTGTAGAATCTGAAAGACGTTTTGGCCGAGGTCATACCAGAACAGCGGAAGGTTGTCAAAGAGTTTGTATCGAAAGAAGGCAACAAAGTAGTCGGCCAAGTTACTCTGGAACAGGTATGTTGGCATATCCATGGTCTTGTTACTCTATGTTTGTCGTCGTTCATTTCTATTAAGTCATTTTGTTCTCAGCTTTGATGTTCTCTTTTTTCTAAAAGCTTGTGGTAAGGTCTTTGCCAATTAACGCATTAACAGTTAGTTGTTTAAGTATTCATGTGCAGGAAGCTGTGCAGACACTGAAGCTTAACATTATGTAACAGGCTCATCGAGAGGGTGGGGTAAGGGGGTAAGCTACCACTGGCCTCGCCACATTTGGGGGGCCCTGCTCTCGGCCAGAAATTTATAAAGTATGCCAGAATGTACCATTTTGAAAATGAAAATTCAAAAATTTTCTCCCCAGAGGAGCCATGTGAAAATGTTTGGGGGCCACGCAAGAATGTTTCCCCAGGCCCCGCTGTGGCTCTCGACGGGCCTGTTATATAACCGTGTGCTGAAAAGTACGAGGCAACTGAATTTTGGTGTTTTTTTATGCAGTTCAATCCTCTTGTAACTTGCTGTTCGTATGTCTCTCTCCAAATGTTTTTTTTTCTCATATGTTCTTTGGTATTTGTAAATCTCTGTCGCTTCGAGGGTTTGCTCTGTGCTGTTTAGTGATGCACTGATTCGATTGATTGCAGATGTACGGAGGAATGCGAGACATCATGGCCATCATCTGGGAAACATCTGTGCTCGATAAAAATGAAGGAATCCGTTTCCGGGGCTACACTATTCCCGAGTGTCAGAAGATGCTGCCAAAGGCTCCAGGAGGTCATGAGCCGTTGCCCGAAGGTCTTTTCTGGTTGCTGGTGACGGGAAAAATACCAACAGAAGCCCAAGTTGCTGCCGTCTCAAAGGTAACTGAACCGTCACTATCGTAAGTTTTCACCTATCACTCAGTTATCATGCTGTATTTTTTTTACTAATTGTTAACTGTAGTTTTGTGCTAAATAGCCATTTTTTACTTATTTTACCGGATATGAATGTTCAGAATATGAATAATAGATGCGTAAGCTCGATCCAGTGATGTATGATGCTTTACTGTTTGTCTGAATATGAATACTAATTATCGATTTTTGGACCAGATAGAATACGAATATTCAGACAAATAACAGCTTGGGGAAACTTTTGGCTCATAAAGGGGGTCTGCCGCGTTCTGCCGCGGTGAACTTTGAAGGGCTATAACTTCTTATGCCCTGATGGTACATGAGCATGCGGTCTGAACCAAATAATAATGTTTCGTCCATTTACACTTGCATCTAGTCGATCCAATTTGCTGTTGTATGGTAATGAACTAGGACCCATTATGCTGTGCTTTGCTGCTCTGGTTTGTGTGCAGAGCTAATGCTATGCATGTGTGTGCGTGTGTCTGTGCATAGGAATGGGCAAACCGTGCTGCGCTGCCATCTCACATTGTAACGATGCTCAAGAACTTCCCAAACAATGTCCACCCCATGGCCCAGTTTGCTTCAGCCATCGCAGCCTGCAACAGTGAGAGCAAGTTTGCCAAGGCGTACAGCAAAGGCATCAAGAAGACCGATTACTGGGAGGTATGTGGGCTGTCTGCATATGCTACTGATTAGTATTGTCTGCATCGATGTATCAGTGATTGTCTCTTGGACAATGTCATAGTACTGTACAGGCAGCATAATGTTATGGCAGTCATATATCTGTTGCTTTGTCTGTCTCTGACACTTGTTTGTGACTTGTGTTAATGCATCTTGTATTTTGCTCAAATTATGATGGGTTGCATTTTTCCTGACTCTGGAAAGTACGGTTTATGACAAGAAGCGAGTAAATGAAAGTAAGCTCCGGTACTTGCTATAGAGCTTCTTCGATGAGTCAGACTCATGACCAGAAACACTTTTCTTACAATCTTAGGAAGTGGCAGCTGATTGACATGAACTAATGATACAGTGGTGCATTATGTGGTTATCCATTTGCGGTACCGTCAGATAATTAGAGGAGCAGCTAGCAAACGTGTGTCCACCCCGTTTAGCCACAACCAGGACATAGTCCATAAGCTGCTACCCAGTACCCATTTCCCATCCTGCTGAGGTTAGGAGGCTGAGTTGACCTGAAGTTGAAGACACTGATTAGCCTGGTTACTGTGAAAGGCATATTTGTAGTGTTGTTTTACTGTGTCAGCTGAGCTTCTTGTAATTTCAACTTTAGTGGCAAATTCCTAGTAATTGCTGCTATTATCAGATGGAATTACATAGAGTGATTCTGCCTATTGCAGCACGTTTTTCTGTAGCATGGTCTGTCTGTCTGTCATCTTGTCGGTCTCATTTGTGCACCCTGCTTAAATCATTCAATGGATTTAGATGCAGTTTGGCAGGTACATACATTTGTGGATTCAGTAACGCATTGTGTCAGATAGAGTCTCCGATCCCTAGTTCAAGGAGGGATTGAGTGTCATACCCCACGACCAAAACACGCAGTTGCATCTGACTTACGAAAAAGCATGATCTATGATCCACCAGGTGTCAGCATCAGTGAGAGATACTGCCTTTACCAAATTACACGTAACATTGGTCCTTGTTTGTAGCACCTGCCATGTGCCGCTTTACATTGCAGACAGTGTATGAGGACAGCATGGATCTCATTGCCAAGCTGCCGACGATTGCTGCTATAATCTACCGCAACCTGTACCGTGACGGCACCAGCGTGGGCGCCATTGACCCCAACAAGGACTGGTCGGCAAACTTTGTCAGCATGCTCGGCTATGAGAACCCTCAGTTCAGCGAACTCATGAGACTTTACCTCACCATCCACAGGTACAACCATCAGTCTGTCTGCCTGTCGAATGCTTGGGTTAGTTTTGCAGTGTGTAGTTAGCCAGATGGCAATATAATGTCGGCACTGGGATAACTTTGTTGTACCACGTCATTTTCATTTAAACCTAGACATATTTGACGCTCGCTCAGTACAGAGTCTTATTTTCGAGTTTGTATGGATGCCAGGCTTTTATCTGTTGCCATTCCGATGACATGGGACTCGTTGCCGATACATCTGCGTGATCCTGTTGACACCGTCTCTGTTTTTGGATGATTATTTACGACATTTTTTCCACAGTACTAAAGAATGCAGCACGTAGGAGTTTTCGGGTGTTGATGCACTATATAAGTTCACATTCTACTTGCTTACTTATTTAGTTGTGATTTCATCAGTGAAGCACTGACTGTGTGACGTGTACAGTGATCACGAGGGTGGCAATGTGAGCGCTCACGCGTCTCATCTGGTTGGCAGTGCGTTGTCTGACCCGTACCTTTCGTTCTCAGCAGGAATGTGCGGTCTTGCCGGCCCATTACACGGTCTTGCTAACCAGGTCCGTTTTGTTACTCGATCGCATTGATGTAATTGTAATGCACTTTAGGTAACTTCACTTTCTGATTTAAACTGTCGGTGAGCATTTCGCTTACTAGTAGCTAAAGTTTATGTTTTAAGTACATACTTTTGCCAAAATGTTAAATGATTTCGCTGAGCTTTTCGTTGTTGCAGATTGCCACAAAACTGGTAAAAGCCTACTATATAATACAATATGGGCTGACGATGTGACTGTAGTATGTAGTAGACTTCGGGGACAGATACCGGTGTAGAACCTCCAATAAATCAGAATGGGGCTTTTCGAAGTACCGCAGGCATTCGGTGTAGTGCATCCCAGTTTTAAGAACCAGTCAGTTTTAAACTGGCAGATAATTTTTTGCTTTCATGATTGAACGTGCTTATGCTGCGTTTAAAATTATATTATTCAAAGACTTTTTTCATAATACTTAAATACAGCATATACAAGGTGTTTCACAAACAAGGGACACCTTTTTGTTTTTCTCAAAATTCATTCAAATGATGATCAATTTACACAAAATTTTTACCAGTTGTAACTGAAGAAATACTAATTTAAAATATTTAATATTTAAACTAAATATGGCAGTTGATTAAATATTCTTTGTTAGGCATGACGTAACGCTGACGTCATAATGTATCATGGGTACAAACTTGCTAGTCTCAACTAGTGCCGTCAGTTGTTACCCTGCTCCGATGGTAAAAAATCTGGTTCGTTGATGACATATTTTTGAAGTTTTACAGTTGCAACTTGTAGCAACAAAAAACGTGCAAAGCAATCACATTTACGTGTCTGTGGGGATAGCTGGACTTTCACATGTTTGAGCAAGACAGTGCACTAGCACATCGAGCTTGCAAAATGGTTGCATGTTTGGATCGCGAGACGCCTGATTTCATGTCCACATGTTGCTCAGTGCTGAGACAATAAACATTTTCATTAGCGAACCAGATTAAGTTCATCAAAGCAGGGTAGCAACTGACAGCACTACTCGAGACAAGCAAGCTTGTACTCACGACACATTATGACGTCAGCATTACGTCACGACTAGCAAAGAATATTTAATCAACTGCCGTATTTAAATATTCTGAATTAATGTTTCTTCAGCTACAACTGGTAAAAATTGTGTGTAAATTGATCGTCATTTGAGTGAATTATGAGAAAAACAAAAAGGGGTTCCTTTCTTATGAAACACCGTGTAGTATGGACTTTCAGGAAGTATTTTGTTTACTAGATACTTGAAAAATGTTCAAAATAGTACTTTTAAATACTTGTGTTTTAAATGCTCCTTAACATTGGTAATGTTCAGTGTAATTTTTGCGGGCAACCAGCTTGCTGTTGGAATATCGTGGTATATTTGGTGAATCCCTGTTAAAATGTAGTTCGACGTATGGTGAATTTATGCATGCATGGTTTAGGAGGTCCTGATCTTTTTGCACAACTTCAAGAAGAAGATTGGTGACAACTATTCTGATGATGACCTCCGAGAGTTCGTGAAGAGCACTCTAAATGCTGGACAGGTAATGTCTGTTGTCTGTGAGGATTTACACTGTGTGGTAGGTGTGGTGGAGTGAAAATGACCAAAAAAAGATTTCTTAAAAAAAATTCTATTTAGCTATATATGTCAGAGGATGCCAATACATCAGTAGAACACTGTGTAAAAATTTTAAGATTTTTTAACGATTTTTGATACCCTTTGCAACTTCTTATTATACAACACTGGACATGTCTGTGGTAAAAAGAACCGACTTTTTGACCAGTATATTCTGATTTGATGTCAATCCTAAATCCGGGCCTTACTCTCACACTGTGTGGATTTTTAAGCCATTTCTATGAGAATACTACAGCTGACCATTGGCTTACAGTGCAAACTGATAACAGCATTGAAATGATAGAACTGCCGACCATCTATTCAATTAAAATCGGCATTTTGTGTGAACTTAGGAATTTGAAAGTTTTGATCTCTTGTGGAGTCGTAATTCAAGAGTAAGAAATGAATTAGAATGAAAGTTGAGAGTGGAAAGCCAAAATTGGAATTGGAAATAAAGATTTTCCGTTCACTGAAATAATGCCGATAGTTGTGCGATGCTGGCAGGTGATTCCCGGCTATGGTCACGCTGTGCTACGTGTGACTGACCCGCGCTATGTGTGCCAGCGTGAGTTTGCTCTCAAGTGGCTACCAAACGATCCTCTCTTCAAGCTGGTCTCTGACCTCTACCGAGTGGTGCCGGACATTCTCGGTAGCCTGGGCAAGATCAAGAACCCGTGGCCCAACGTTGATGCACACAGCGGAGTTCTTCTCCAGGTCTGTACGGGTTTTCTCTGATGGCCGCCAGTTTCTTGTTCTTTTAATTGATTAACCAGTCTCTTAGCTAATTGCCAGTTAACATTGATCAAATGGTTAACTTAAAATGCATTTCTGAGCAGATCAGAGCAATAGAGTTAATTGCTTTGTAGGAACATCTGTTATCTCCAGGGTTGGAAAATGCTTTTTTTTTTAAAAAAAAAAGCCTAAACACGTGAGCCATATTGTTTTTGGCCCAGGTTTTGGGGATTAAACCTGGGTTTTTTTTAAAAAGGCCCAATTTTTTGGCGTTCTCCTGGGTCTCAGTTATTAGAATGAGCACTACTAAATTACTATAAATTAATATCCACCCAGCCAACTTGGGTTCTGTGATAGCTTATTGTTTTTAGTCGTCTTCGGTTCAAAGTTTTGCAGGCAGGATGAGCTCCGATGCTGTCAATGAACAAACGTTGTTTTTCTTCGTCTTAGTCTTTTTTTTGCGTTTTTGTGCAGTTGGATGTGGTAGCTGTTGCTCTGTGGATGGTGCAAAACATTACGACTGATGGCTGTTGGCTTTTGTTGTGTGTGTGTGCAGTATTATGGCATGACAGAGATGAACTACTACACCGTGCTGTTCGGAGTCTCGCGTGCCCTCGGATGTCTCTCCCAGCTCATCTGGTCACGCGCCCTCGGCTTCCCCCTCGAGCGCCCCAAGTCCATGAGCACCGAGATTATGAAAAACCCTCCCCAGAAGTGAGGAGGAGGAGACCGGATCGGTCGGGCGCGTATTCCATCGGTTTTTCCATTTCCCGGTAATGTAAGGGTGATCCCATGACTGCCCCCGTTACGATGTGTGTATACGATTGATGATAGTGTCAGTGAGTTATGTTAGGCTGTACTTTCTAGTTTCGTATGCAGGGTCACATTTTTTGTTTGACTACTACCTAGTGGTGAACCTTCACGTGTTTGTTTTGTTTTCTGTACCCATTAGTGTTGCGTCATTTGTGAACCGGATTGTTTCGTAATTATTATTGTTTTTGGAGCACCAGTCGCTTGTGGAGAGTTGTCTGACAGTGCATTGTGATCATCAGTGATAGAATCAGTTCGTGTGGAGACACGAGATGTACTGTAGTCGGTGTTTCTGGGGTGATACGGTATGATGTTGTAGGCTTTTTCCAGTTGTGTGATAATTGAATGCTGGCCATTGGAATGTTAATGCTGCATCTGTTATCTGCTAGCTCGCCCCAATGCTTCATCAAGTAACCCGAGTGGCTTTGATACATCTTGGATTATATTCTGAGAATTGTTGACGTGATCTCTGTAGTACCAGTACATCATGGTATATCAATCAGTTGGACATATGTTAATACACAGTGTATAGCTGTAGGCGGCGTTTATGTCACAATCTTGTCTCGTATTCTACTTAGATGCATCTCTCCGTTCTAGTGTTAAGTGTTTCGCGCATGGAGGATAAATAAAATGCTAATGCGCAGTTCATGTAGTCAAGATGTCTGTGTTATGGGATCATTTGCATTTTATGCAGATATTTATGCGAATACAGGTTTTTTGCGCTGGATTCCGGGTTTCTTTTTGTGTAGGGTAATTGTGTCCTCAACATTTATGAATGAATAAGATGCTATGCATAAATGTCAATTTTGGCTGCTCATTGTTTTTTATTGTAATTAAAAGTCATGCACAGTGTACAATAAGAACACAGACAAATTTCCAGACTGTCATGCATAAAAGTTTACCATATGAACTTAGTCATACTGTTTATGAACGTAGGTTGAATAACTCAGCAGATAAGATAGCTTGTAATATAGCCAAATGCAGTAAGCTCACTTAAAAGGAGTGAGGTATGCAACACTGTTCTAACAAGACTGTTAAAGAGTATGGCAACAGATTGTCAGCAGATATCAAAGACACCAGTTACAATATTTTGATATCATATAGGTCTCAATTTGACAATAAGAGTTCCAGTCATTAACATGCATTGTCGTATTTTCTGTACTGCATTTTCAAACAGCTATACTTATCTGGATATCACGGATAGCAGCCAGCAGTAATGCTAGCCTAGAGATAAACTAAATTCATTACAGTTCATGTCTGAACACCTTAGTTGAGAATCTTTACCAAGGTCTATAAGCACCTGCAATTAACCCTATGTTTCGGCATGTAGATACATAGGTTCGTCTATCCACAATAGGCTATCTATGAGCTGCTTGGAGTTGACGTCGACTGATTATCATGGAACGTTCACAACAATAACTGCTAACCACCTTTTTGAAGTTGAAACCAAATGTGTGCATATTCAGAACTACGGTACATAGTCTTGGTTTGTCTGATTACCACGTTTTTGTGCAAGTGATCTTTATAACGAATTGTGCCCCCTCAACTACCAAATGTTTATTTTTTTCAGCTCCTTCCATATAGACACAAAATTTTATTCGAACAGTAGGCCTAATAAACTATGAAAATGCTCAGACAAACATCATACAAATGACAACAAAAAGCATAGCTGTCGCTAGGAAATCCGACCGTACTGGTTGTCGTTGACTTTCAAGGTCATCCAAGGTCGACGATTTTCATCTTATCTGAAAGGGCTATGCCACTTCTTATTAGTGATTAGGCCCAATAGTAGCCTTGGCCCTATCTCTCGCCATTTCCGTTTACCCCTGTATTGGCCAGTTTTCCGTTGAAAACACATTTTTCTACCCCCACCATTTAACCCCATTTTTTGAAAATGTTCCCCTTGCACTAGATCACTGAAATTTTGCATGCCTAGGTTTAAGGCATATGGCTTATTAAGGTTTAAGCTTATTCATGTAAAAAGGTTTCCCATAAGACTTACAGGTTAGCCACAATACATCCGTAACAGACGGACGTACAGACAGACAGACGACAACTCGTACCATAAGCTCGACCGTTACGTAAGTACGATCGGCTGAAATCTCATTACACAAAGCACATTCATTACAATTAGTAGCC
>Ga0209671_1006263_pt1 | contig 12180 bp, 5 predicted proteins | sample WorMetHERISLAND2_2_FD_187401 | JGI IMG/M metagenome (GOLD analysis project Ga0209671, IMG submission 187401) | Marine gutless worms symbiont microbial communities from Max Planck institute for Marine Microbiology, Germany - Olavius geniculatus... | ecosystem: Host-associated > Annelida >...
CTGCTAATCAAGTTAAATGATCTGTTTCAACAATCTAATGCTGTTTTCTATGTTTAAACATTATCTCGGATGTAACTGAAATGTTGTGGTTTTTTGACCGACTTCGGAGCCATTTTACACTATGACCACAGCAATTGCCAGATGCAGCTCTTGGGTTTTCTTGTACTCCTAGGTGTGCTGTTTCAGAAAAACTACAGCAGCTTTCCCCACTACCTGGGGAGAGGTACCTCAATTGATAGCTTTTGGTCTAGGTGGTACTACGGCGTATAGGGGCGCGTTAGACCAAAAGCCGTCCAGTGACCCCCTCTCCCCATATAGTGGGGATGTTCGCTGGTGATAGCCTTCTGAGGCTTACCAAGTACTATACAAATATCAAATGTTCAGCAGAGAAATTCAATATTTGTTGCTTAGAATTTGTGATAATCAGTTTACTGCTGCTGCATCCTGCTAAAAAAACCAAAATTTGTCATTTTGTCATCACTGTATTCGGCTGCTATTCACTGTTTGAAGATTTTTTTTGTTGTCTGTTGCAGTTCATTCATGGCTGTTAATCCTGCTAAAACACTGCTGTTAGCAGTGTTAGGTGTACTCAGTGTATCACTGTGTTGTGAGGCTTGTGATGAGCGGCAAAAGGAACATCATTCTAAAGATGGAGAGTTGCTGTGTTTGCAACCAATGCGGTGTGGTGCAGGTATGCATTTTAGAGATGTGTAGTCTACACAAAAGCTGTTTTTTTTAAAATGACTAGTAAGGAAATAGTTCTCTAGTCTCAAGGTGCATTTGTCCGAACAGTGTGAGGGTTAGGGGTAGGGTTCGGAATAGGGATTAAATTGTATCTTTCAGTATCCTCAGTACACGTGGCCACCCATACAAATTTGCAAAAGCATCTTGTTCTACCACCTGTCCTTCACAGTTTTTTAATCAGCGTAAAGTGAATGTTTGGAATAGTTTACCTCATACAGTAGATTTTACTTCTTTAACTTCTTTCAAGAGGACCATTAATAATGTTGATTACTTCGATTTTCTCAAAGTTTTTTGATTTTAATTTTATTATTCAGTACTCGTTGTTCATATTTGCTCTGTTTTATTATACTGTGCTACTTTTTGTTATATGGGTAGTTGTAAGTGCCATTGCAGCCTTTCTGACCCTTGGAACACATATTTTATTGTTCACATACTGTTTTTTTGGGTATTTTCTGACATTGTCCTGTTCTGTGTTTCCAAAATAAACGGAAGATGATGATGATGATCTTTCACTTTGGTGAACCTTGGTTGTGGCGACCTATACCAGCAGAATTATTCTTTGAGAGGGAACTCTTGAAATAAAACTTTATTTGCATTGTGTGTGTTGTTTGTTCTGTGACATTTAGGTTACATGAAGTACCCAGGGCATTTTAAAAAAAATTTCTACATGTCATTTATTGCGAATAAATTGTAGGCTGATGTTATGCTGTTTGATGGTGTTTGCTTGCATCCAAGTCCATAGATATATTGAAAGTAAAACTGCAATTGAATGTGTAATCCGAATAATTAGCTAATTGCATGAGTGATGTGACTAAAATGTTAATCTGTAGAATCCGGAATAGTGATGTTTCATCTGAGTAAACTATTGTGCCATTAAGCTATGGCTCATAGTAAAATTTTAAAAAGTTAATCTTGCGAAAGCTCTAAAGAAATGCAATTTTTTTTTATTTGAGTAAAATATTGCACCATTAAGCTATACTCGTTAGTGAAATTTTAATTGATGGCCTATTCATGACAGTTCACAGTGTTTTTGCCTGGATAACCTGAAATTGTCAGGTAATTTCATCTGTCAGGGAAAGGTCAGAAAGTAATATCACAGAATGTCAGGGATTTGTTAGGTTACAAATATTATCAGGGACAGTTGTTTTTATATGGGGCTTCACTAATTTTCAGTAGCGTAATGATAGGATAGTGTTTTATTTTTTTTACGTGCGAAAGCAGCTCTGCTTTCAGCGCGTCTTAGCCATCACAATTCTGTTCGTCTGTCTGTCCATCCGTCCGTCCGTCTGTCACACGAGTGGATCAGGCAAAAACGGTCCAAGCTAGGATCACCAAATCTTCACTGTCAGCTGCCTGGAAGACTCTAGTTTCAGGAACTGTAAGCTTTTCCATAAATTCAAACTGGGTCACCCCAAACGAGGGTGCTAAATGAGAGGGGGGTAGGCAAAATTTGCGATTTTTGGCCAATAACTTGCTGTATCTTGGTAACGGTGCGAGATAAGGCCTAGGTTACTATTAATCACTAATAGGAAATCGTATACTGGCTTTCGATTGGCGCCCTACTCAATGACCTTGAACGTCAAAATAGGTTTTTTTTGATTTTTTGACGATTTCGCGCTGCGACACAGATCTGTAGAATTCACAAGGAGGCGCCACAGTACTATATTGTGTGCACTTCAGTATGACTATAATAAAGGTATTTTATTTCATCCCAAATTCTCACGTTGTACGATTTCGTTGTATTGTGAGTGCAATAATTTATTATTTAGTACATTTATGATGCACAGTATTTGGTGAAACGGCTTGCATAGGCCTATCTTAGAGCGTAATTTGTGATATTTTGTTCGATGGTGCTGCCACCTCAGGAATCGGTTTACAACGCCCATTTTAGTGCTGGGCATTGTAAAACACCTTTATTACAGTCATGCCCAGCCAAGTGCACATAACGCTGATCGATTGCATTGATTGAGTTGTTATATTTTTACGCGCGAAAGCAGCTACTGCTTTCATCGCGTCTTAGCCATTGCAATTCTGTCCATCTGTCTGTCTGTCGCTCTGTCTGTCCGTCCGATCGTCACACGGGTGGAACGAGATAGGGCCTAGGTTAGACCTTGGCACCACGCTACCATTGTTTGTGATCCAGATAGAGAATTTGGTATTTGTATATTAACTTAGCGTGAACACCCCAATTTTCAGCTATTACTACTGAACCAGAAATGCTATAGGCTTTCGCGCGTCTCGTGAGCATTAGCTCAAATTTCTTGTTCTATATTGCTGATGCTGATGCATTGTATTTCATGATTACACTGTCACACCAATATTTTATTTCTAAAATATTAGTATGCATTGCAGGATTAACTGCAACTTGGAGAAGATCGTGGCTAAAAAATATTTGATGAAAAAAGTGAGTTTATGTGACTTAATAATTTTTTTTTGCAAAATTTGTGAATAGGAAGCGAGCCAGTGTTTGATGACATAGGTTTGGACTGCAAGCCATGTCATGATGGGTATTTCATGCCACTTAGTCACTGGTCAAATGAGATGATATTGTGTGACAAGCAACATGATTGTCCTGGCCCAGGTATCGTGTGTCATTATTGATATAATGTGCCATATGGTACTTACATATGTGTGCGTGGTTGCATTCTCTATTAATTCAACATTTGTTTTTTTTTGAGATGGTGCCAAACAGTTTGAAGTTCACCATGTTACTTAAGTTAAGTTCTTCATTTATAACTAAAACTGTGTGGCAACATCAAAAGCTAAGTTTTAGACGTTGTTACAAATATTACCCCTTTCATGTGCTAAACAGTGGGTTTTATTCGTTTTTAGTGTTGGTTTTTTGAGTTAAAGTTCCGGTTTTTTTTTAGAAAGACTTAGGTTGTGGGTTTTTAGGTTGTTAAGATGAGCACTGCTAGCTACTGTGCACATCAGCTAACTATCACATAGATGTGCAAATTCATAGGTTTTGAATTTTAAAAATTTGACGATGACAGAACATTTTTTGTTGCTTTAATAAGAAACTAAAATTGGGTTAAATTTGGGATGATTTTTTTTTTCGGTGGGTTTTCTGGTTGGTTTACCCAATTCCCACTGGGTTTTTGGGGGTATGTAGCTGGGTGTCTTTAGCATGGTGCTTGTGGAGTAGCAATGCTGTACAATTTGTGTCTGTATCATCGTAGGTCATTTCATCATGTAATGGTATGAAGTACTGTATGTTTCGCATGTTGTTTATAATTCTTGTTGTTTTTATTTGTTATTTCATCTTACAGTTTTTTTTTATGTTGACTGCCGGTTTGACTAAATTAGTGACAAATCAATTTCTTGTAATCTCTAGTGCACTCAGAAAAACAAAGTGCAACCAGAGAGTTGTGTTTATATGCGCAACAGCGGCTACTGCTGTAGCGCGTCTTAGCCATCGCAATTCTGTCTACAGGTCTGTCTGTCACGCAGGTGGATCAGTCAAAAACGGTGCAAGCTAGGGTCACCAAATCTTCACTGTCGGCTGCCGGGACGACTAGACCCTAGTTTCAGGATCCGTAAATCTTTTTCATAAATTTTAAAGGGGTCACCCCTAGCGAGGCACTAAATGAGAGGGAGTGAGAAAAACTTGGGATTTTAAGTCAATATGGCTGAGCGAGACCGGTCGTGCCATCTGGCGCCCTCTGGCGAGTGTAAAAGAAACATCGTTGCTAGGATGGGTGAGCTCAGATTTTGTTTGTACCAGGCCTTCAAATACGCATCGCTGTTGCACGTTCCCCCGTTGCGTTAGCTGGGCTTTTCTTGCTATTTCAATTATCACATCACTGCATAATTGCTTTCCATGTATTTGCTCTGATTTCAGTCTCATGGCCTTCTGTCTTGAGTTTAGTTCTATCTGTGTCATCGTCATCATATTCGTTTATTATCGTTACTTGACAAAACGCAAGCATGTGCTGAAGAAGTTGGTTAAACTCCCAGTCTTTGAGTCATGCCTGCTGAGGCTGAGTGGCTGTAGGTATTCGTTGATGTGAATTGTCTTGTAAATGTGTCGTCTTGTTAATACTTTACTTTGTCTCTTGTTAAAAATTTTTAGACAATGAACAGCGTGAAAACAGTGCAAGGCCTACTGCAGTTATCTGTCTTAGTGGGCGTAATAATTGAGAAAAATATATTGCTTGCTCTATTGTGAATATTTATTCACTAACAATGCAGTGCTTTGGCACTTAGTTTATAACCATTCCAGTATTCAGAAGTGGCAACAGTGTAACGCAGTTACTACTAACATCGTGGTGGGTTAAACTGTTGGTGTTCAAAATGTCACCTTGTACACGGTGAGACATTAAATGATTTGGCTTGGCATATTCTGGTGTTAAATGGTTAAATTCTATAGCTTTTCATAGTAAACCCATCTCAGGGCTACAGAGCGTCACTCGCCATATGGGATCACACATTGTTATCTGCCACCCGACACAGGTGAACGCGCCCTGCCTTAACCCAGCCACGTAGGCTGATACTCGATTTACCTACCCCGGAAGAATGGAAGGCTGAGTTGACCTAGATAGCTGGTTACATACTGAGATGGTTTACCTGCTCGCTGGCAGTCATGCATCTAAGTACTAACCCGGCCTAGAATAGAGTTACTTTGTTGAAAGGATGGAACGCATTACCACTATGCTATGCCACCTACCTGGAAGTTAGTCGATTGCTTAACAGTGTATGCCAATTATTTTTTTCACTTTGTTTTGTTTCATTGTTGTGATGATGTAGCAACATAACATGCATGTGGTTTACATAGCTAAGTAGCAGTGTTGATAAGTTGAGGCAAACATTCTTTGTATTAACAACTTTTACGCATGCTCAGCGCATCTTAGCCATCGCAGTTCTTTCCTCCATCTGTCCATCTGTCTGTTCGTCACACGGGTGGATCGGTCAAAAACAGTGCAAGCTAGAATCACCATATCGTCACCGTCGGCTGCCTGGAAGACTCTAGTTTCAGGAACCGTAAAGTTTTTCAACCCGAACGAGGGCGCTAAATGAGAGGGGGTGGGCAAAATTTGTGATTTTTGGCCAATAAGTCACTGTATCTCAGTAATGGAGCGAGAGAAAGGGCCTAGGTTACAATTAATCACTAACAGGAAGTAGTACACCTTGATTGGCGCCAAATTCAATGACCTTGAACGCTAAAATAGGGGGCTTTATGGATTTTATTCGGCGATTTCAGGCTGCAACACAAGTCTATATCATTCACAAGGTGGCGCCACAGAACTATCGTTATGCGATCCAGATAGAGAATTTGGTATTTATATATTAACTTAGCGTGAACACCCCAATTTTCGGCTAAACTACTGAACCGGAACTGCTATAGGCTTTCACGCGTCTTGTGAGCATTAGCTCAAACTTCTTGTTCATTACTTTTGTTATGTTACTTCCCAGAAGTTACATCCTTACATTTTAATTTGTTGGAGTTATGTTTGTACATTTTTTGGTGTTATCCTGTTATTCTGCATTTTGAATTACTCAACTACGTCTTTATAGTGTTCTGTTAATGTTATACTGAAATTCTTGTGACTGTGTACTCTTTGTCTGGTTGAATTAGCCAAGTTGATGGAAAAGGCAAAATTTTCAGAGTTACAAAATCAAACCACCAGAACTAATTTCAAGAGTGTCACTTTATGCAGTTTCAGCTGTCAACGTCTGATGTAATATAGACCGAAAAACTGCATTTTATAATGTATGCTAACTCAGTATGCAGTAAGTAACATCATAAACAGCAGAATAAATAATATAAGCATAGATGTGTGGCTTAATAATACTGTATGCTGTTGAGCAGTGCATTGGCACTTAGACTTGGTTTCAGTGCTTCACTTGCTAGATATCAACTTTAAGCATAGTTTGCAATTTTTCATATTTATATCTTACATATATGCATTTGAAAGTGAAGTGCAGTTCTTAATTTCTGTGCAGAGCTAAAAGTACACAAGAACGGAACTGCAGTGAAGGATAGGAATTGTTCATGCAGTGACGGTTATCTCCCGGTTCGTTCGGATCGTAGATACGGCCAGCTGACGAAATCAGACTGCCGTTTAAAGACCTCCGGCAAAAAAGGTTCATGTTTCTTTGTTGTTTTGTTTTAGCTGTTGCTTTCAGTACTGTGACTAAAGTGGTATGTGGCTTGTAAAAGGAGTGGCATGACCAGAAATAACATACAATGGAATATTGCTGCTGTAATTGGTTGGCTGCATAAAAACTAAGTGTATCATTGTTTTTTAAGTCTTTGTATTCAATTGTTTATATAATAATTAGATTGTAGAGTATTGTATAGAATGTGTTTAATGTCTCTAAATGTCTTTGTGTTACTATATTAGGTGCCTAAATATGGTATATGATGTTTCTGATATGCATGTTTCTTTTACTTGGTAGGTTCTAATTTGCACCAAATATACACTAGTGACTAATCATAACAGGCCAATTATGACATTAGTTGGTAGAACTGCTGTGTTTTTTGGACGTTCTGACAGTCTCTGAAGCTGTCAAGAGAAACAGCTCTGTAGATGTTGATGTGCCAATAAATAACTATACAGAGAGTTTCATTTTTATTAGCTTTGTATTTTTAGCTGTTCCGGAGATTGGGAAGAACAGTGTGCAAGTTGTGAGAGGAAATGGGTAAGACAGATTTATTACATAATTATTAATTAATGACTTATACAAATTAGTAGTAATTTTGACCTGTTTGGTTTTCTAGTGCAAATCTTGTTATATTATTATCAGATTTAGCACATATTACAGATGTACCCCCAGCTGATCTGTTATCTTTGCTGTGTGTGGTCTATGAAATAGATGAGGCCCCCTTAGTCTTAAAAGGTATAGAATATAGAATTGGCAATAAACGCTATTGAAAAATATTACTGTTTGCTCTTTGCCATCTTTTTTTTGCTGCAGTGCATTAAAAGCTTTGTGCTTTTGCACTATATGGATTTTTTGTGTTGTTATTTTTTCACCCTCGGTAGGGTTCCCAAGGCAAGAAAAAGTTAACCAAAAACTCTATAATGGCCATTGATTTGGCCAAAAACGGTTCTCCAAAGTAAAACTTTTGTGCAGCGTATTAGCGCTTGAATCAATGGCTGTTAGAATTATTATAGAATTCAATGATTGTCAAGCTTGTCGTTAATTTATGCACTGCAGTAATGGTATTTGTTGTTGAATGTTTCAGAATGATTTTTTTGCTGCCATTTGTTGCTTTTGTTGTTGGAAAGATTTGAAGCGCTCTTACATACATCACCTGGTAAGTACAGTGTTAATCTTCAGCTAACTGTTATATTTCAGTCGATTCCACTAGCACTTACTGTGTTGGTTTCCAGTTTTTTCGTGCGACAGCAGCCATCGCAATTCTGTTCGTTCGTTCGTCTGTCTGTCTGTCTGTCATATGGGTGGATCAGCCGAAAATGGTGCAAGCTAGGATCACCAGATTTTCACCATCAGCTGCCTGGAACTGGAAGACTAATAGTTTCAGGGTTCGTAAAGTTTTTCCATAAATTTGACAGGGATCACCTAGAGCAAGGGCGCTAAATGAGAGGGCAGGGAAATAAGTCACTGTATCTCAGAAACGGTGCAAGATTGGGCATAGGTTATTGATAATCACTAATAGGAAATCGTACACTGGCTTTCGATTGGACTGAAAGCAATGACCTTTCATGACCTTGAATGCCAGAAAAGGGCAATTTATTTTGCGATTTTGGGTTTCGACACACCTTTCAAGAGTGAATTGCGACAAAATGGTTACAGATAGACAATGTTGTAAAAAGTGTGTGCTTTGTTTCGTGGCATTCTTGATAATAAGCAAGCATGATTCCCACTTTTCTCTCCAAATTTTATTGTATCTGTGTATCAATGAAAAAACAATTATTTTTGTACTTCACTTACAGTTGAAATCTATTTATTTTGTGCTGTACACTTTCCGGAAGACAACTTGTACATTTTTTTTCATATAAATTGTCAAATTGAACTCCTTCTGTCATACTGGTCTTAACTGTTAACATTTTGTGACATTAGCATAGTCTCTGTTTGTTTGTATCTCTGGCTGTGTATCTTTATTCTTTCTTGTGATGCCTTGCTAGGCAAAGAAATGTATATAAAACTGGTGAAAACTTGACCTTAAACTACATTTTTTGTGCAATTTTTCAAAAACTTGAGTACCATATGTTAGAGCAACTCAGAAGCCAGTAGATATATTTGTGCTGTATGTGTATGCATCCATAAAAAGTGATATTTGGAACAGGTGTTAATGAATTGGAAAATTTCAGCCATTGAAAATGGCTGACTGATGATAATTTTGTAGTGTTGTACTAGCTTTTGTTTATCTGGTGTGAGCCGAATACTTCACGTGCGTTTTTTTCAGCTCAAGCGTACTTTTGCTGTGTTATGTTTCAGTGGAAGCGATGACTTTCCACGGTGGTGCCGTCACAGTCGTTGTAAATTGCTGGTCATAGTCTGTAGTCTCCACATGCTGAATACTAATGCAACTTCTTCTGTCATACATGAAACTCTAGCAATATTACGTTGTTTTGTGATGTTTTCATTCGTGCCATCGACATCAATGTCATCGGTTCTGTGCTATGTCTGTAACATGTATGTCACAACTGCTTGCATCCATACACACACCAGTATCATAAACAGTAGGCCTATTCATGGTAGAATGTGCTGGCTGCTTGCTTAGATTTAGTTCAGAGTTTAGGCTTCTCTGTGCATTTTTCTCACGAGATGAGTGTATTGTTTGTTGTTGGCGTTTTTGTTTTGTTTTGTGTTAACGTTTTTCTTTTGTGTTTGCTTTTTTGTTGTTTGTCCTGGCGCTCGATGCGGTTTAACATGACGGCTATGGTAAGCTTCCAGGAACTGGATCCCGCAGGGTTGTGATGCTTTGCTTGGCCGGTGAAGTCGAAGGCGAGCGGCAGGTGATTGTTGCCAGCGGTTGCCAGTCGTTTGGTCGACGTCAGGCCCAGACATTTCCACCTCGAGAAGGTGGTTGGCTTCTAGTGTGCAGAGTGCCTTGATCGTTACTCAATACTTTTTTGTGATCTTTTTAAGAAGTTTTTTTGAGTTGCTCAATTTCTGCTGTCTCACTGATTATCGCGTATGCCTGTAGATGCTTGCATATGGCATGACCAAAAAGCTTGACTGTATTCTTGTGATAATTTGTGACAGTTGCTCTGTCACAGCTGTTGTTTGTTGAATGCGAATTCTGTATATTGTGCGCACGGTTTTGATATTACAGTGGATATAACCTCGCTTACATACTTGAAGTTTTTCCAGTGTGTGTATGGGTAAAAGTTGATCTTATCTGCTGTGTCCCTGTCTTGACAAATAGGTTGCCCTTGATAAATGTTAATAACTGCTCATTTCATAGACATTATTTATTATCCACCGTATTTTTACGCGTGAAAGCAGCTACTGCTTTCAGCGCGTCTTAGCCATTGCAATTCTGTCCATCCATCTGTCTGACTGTCTGTCACACGGGCAGATCAGTCAAAAGCGGTGCAAGCTAAGATCACCAAATCTTCACCTTCGGCTGCCTGGAAGACTCTAGTTTCAGGAACCGTAAAGCTTTTCCATAAAGTCGAAGGAGGTCACCCCGAACCAGGGCACTCAATGAGAGGGGGTGGGCAAAATTTGTGATTTTTGGCCAATAAGTCGCTGCATCTCAGTAACGGTGTGAGACAGGGCCTAGGTTACTATTAATCACTAACAGGAAGTTGTACACTGGCTCTCAATTGGCGCCAAATTCAATGACCTTGAACGCCAAAATAGGTGGTTTTATGGATTTTTTTGGCGATTTCGAGCTGCGACACAAGTCTGTATCGCTATCGTTATGCGATCCAGATAGAGAATTTGGTATTTGTATATTAACTTAGCGTGAACACCCCAGTTTTCAGCTAAACTACTGAACCGGAACTGCTATAGGCTTTCGCGCGTGTCGTGAGCATTAGCTCAAAATTCTTGTTGAAGTCAGCTTGCCTTTTTTCACAGCATCACGATTAGTCTGCTTAATAGTTTCCATGTTCTTTGTATTTCCAGCGTTAATCCCTGTTTGGCTGTTCTTGGACGTATGTGCTTCCTGTCCTCCCAATAGACAGTATTATGAGATTGATGACCATCTGGAGGATAACAGGGAAGATTATTAGAACTACCATTACTGTTACATATGCACGCGTATGATGGTGAGTTCTTACAGTTTTAGGTTTAGGTTGTTTCTGTGTTTTATGTTTCATATCAGGTTTTTTTGTAAAGGTTAAACTTTCCGGTTTATTGTTGTAAAGGCTAAACTTACTGTTCCATTATTATGCGTATGTGCATTGCCTGGAAAGGCCGCCCCCGAAATGACCTATATTGTGTCTGGTGGGACATTAAGCTCTACTCACTCACTCACTCTGGGGCGTAGGAAGATACCTATCAGTCTTTAGTGTAGTCTGTACATTTTGTGATCAGTATATCATATCCATAATATACTGTCTTTCATACCTTGTCTTTCAGCTTGCCTTGCCACCATGCAGATATCAACAGATGTTTGCAGATACATGTAGCTTGTGTAGTTGCTGAAGTGTTGCGTATTGTAGTTGTATTATCCTCATAAATCATTTCACATATATTTTTTAAAGTCATGATATCTGTTCAGTATCCAGTAGCCTTTCATGACACTGATTTTGTTGTGCTTCTTCATATCTTTGCAACAAACTTCCCCAGTGTTCTGAGTTCTTGTGGGCCTCATTTTTTCGATCAGTCACCACTGCTCTTATTTCATTTTTCAGATGTTACATTTTCATTATCACCTGTCTCATTATCCGTTACTCCTTCATTGTTTCGTTAAAATCTCAGAACTGAACTTGATCCAAAAATCTGAACTTTTTGTAAAACAGTCTGACGTTCACTTCATATACTATTGAGCTTGCATTGATTATCTCTGCCAAGTGTGAATGTAGTGAACATTGAAGGAGATTAGGAGATTGGTTGTTCTGTCCGTCGGTGTTTCCGTCGTTCCTTCTGTGTACCTGATGACTCATAATGGCAATGACGTCATTGCAATGACGTCATTGCGCTGGCAGAGCAGGCGGCAGCGCCGGCTGTTGCTTTTCCTTCCCTCCGCGAGGTGGCTCTTCCTTCTTTCTCCCTCCCCTTTCCCTGTTGTTTCATGTGGTTGTGGTTGTTGTATTTGTAGGTGAAGTAGTAGTAATAGTAATGTTTAAATCACTTCACTTGGTGGAGATATGCACTCCCACGAGCGCCTTCTACAGCATGTGGCCAAAAGCGTGTCATAATGGCGGCGGCGCAAACGCTCTATTCGTTTTTTGCCAGTTAAATTCAAACATCGTAAACAACATTATTTCAACAAAAGCGCTTACCTGACATTTCTGAATTTTGTTATAAATCCTTTCTGCGCAATAACAGAACAAATTCGTCGCAGAA
>Ga0209671_1006264_pt1 | contig 12180 bp, 10 predicted proteins | sample WorMetHERISLAND2_2_FD_187401 | JGI IMG/M metagenome (GOLD analysis project Ga0209671, IMG submission 187401) | Marine gutless worms symbiont microbial communities from Max Planck institute for Marine Microbiology, Germany - Olavius geniculatus... | ecosystem: Host-associated > Annelida >...
GGACATTGGGTGCTTAAAAGTTTAATTTTGCCCCTACATTTGCTTAAATTTGAGATTTTTACCCCGTAATTTTGTATTTTTGGAAGAAAAATTTGCGACAAAAAGAAAGTTTTCCGACAGGCTAAAATTCAAATGGGGGGGGGCAACTACCCTTGTCTTTTTCTTCTTCCTGCCGTGACGCCGCTGCATCTCTCTGTCGAATCCCTATCGAATAGATATAACCCTTTTATCTTTTCCGATATTGTTACGAAGTAATGTTTAGAAAATGAACGTGTATAAAAGACTGGAGGCTTTGATTCTGCAGATTGCATTTGGTCAGAGTGTAGAAGACAAAGGCTTTCAGCAAGTATTGTGCAATTTGTGCTGGGCAGTATTGAAGTAAGTAAGTAAGTAACACACGAGCTCGTCGTCTGTGACCTGTTGTGAATTATTAACGTGTCGAACGGACGTGTGCTGTGGGTGGACTCCGGGGAATAACGACAGGCATTCAGTTCACGTAGCCGACGATTAAACACTCCGCTCGTCCGATGACACTTGACTAATGGTCGTGTTAGACGGCCCATAGAACCCTATTACATAGCACCTGTGTAGGTATACTACGTAGAAACTTAGCGACTGATGAAATGGGAACCGCATCTGGCGGCTTGTGCCATGGGTTGTCACCCAGCTGACTTAGCTGAGCGAGTGAAGAGGTATGACCAGTCAACCAAGGTAAGTAGCATGAACTTAAACGTTAACTGCAAGATCTGTACTCTTTTGCTACAAATTTAGCACATTCATACATTAGAAATAACTGCGAATGGAGTGGACAGGTTAAGTTTGTTGGTTATGCGATGGTTCAAGTTTTGGCCGACCGTAACAGTGGCTTCTTGGTTATTCGGTTCTGTTGTCTGTAACGCATGTGTTGTGGCTAAACGGTATGTCTTACCGGAAAACTGTCCGGACAAGCAAATAGGGTTGCCCGACGGCTACCCCGTGGTACCAAGTCAAAGCCCCGTACAAACTTTTCATTTTCCAAACGGGGGTATTAATTTATTTACACTAAATACATGCGTCGCGAATAAGAAGTGTTATATGTTTATTTTTTATTTGATATTCCAGATCAAAGTCATATTTGTTTACAAATAGGATTGCTGTTCGTTTTCGGTTTAAATATATTTATTTTTGATAGAATATTACTTTGAAAAGTAGTAGTTTTATTAATTTAAATCCAGCATTACATTGTAGCAAGGTTTACTCGTACTAGTTGATTTAAGTCATCAGAAGCGCGTATAAGCACTGTCCACCATCGATGCGATGTCTGGATTTTTGCGACAGGTGGAAAGTTACGTTAGATAAAAGTTATGTAAACACTGGCGTAGCCATAGGAAGGGGGCACTGGGGCACGTATCCCCCTTAGGAGCCTAGTCAGTTACTTAAAATAGAGTCAAAAATGCACCAAAACACGTCATTCTCACACCAAAAATCCAAAAAAAATTTGGGGAGAAGGCACAGCCCCTCTCCAGACTCCTTCCCCGTGTGGAGGGGGCACCTCTCTCCATGCCCTACCCCTCAAGTGCCCCCACTACAACAAGATCCTGGCTACGCCACTGTATGTAAATAAACAAAAAAAAACTATGTTTACATTTGCTGACATACGGTTGGCCATTCTTAGCAACAGCTGGGCTTTTTGTTCTTATACAACCTGGATGCATTCTTGACCAGCTTATCTGCAAGTCGGCGCTCGTGATCAAAATGCACGGCAACTTTGGTCGGACAAGGTAATACACGGTGAGTTCGATTAGGCTAGAAGCGAGTTGTCAGTAACCAGCATGCATCTGTGCCGCGCCTGTCTTTTGTTTTCTCGACTACTTTGAAGTTGAACTGCACGCAGCCACGCAGGTCATAGGGTGGATCAGCTGACTTCCAGTCAGAGGCGTATACATTTACAGGGCATTTTTGTTCAGGACGAGTCAGGTAGACGTCAAGTGCGTTGAGAGGGGCGGAGAGATGGAGGCATCTCCACCCTAACACACAAGGAGTCTGAGAGAGTGTCGTGAGCTTGTCTGCTCCCCGTAAGTCTGGGACAGAGCCCCAAAGTCATTTTGTACAATAGTTGCAATTTACAGATGCGAAATCGTCGTATTTTTGTGACTGCGTATATTTTGTTAATCACACCATCGCACAACGTATCGACGATAAGTTTTCTCCTATTTTTTAGGCAGATTTAGAGCCATATTTGCCTCAGTCTTTCCCTTCCTGGAATTCTGGTTACGCCACCGCTTTCAGTTACTGGTCACTTATCGCTAGCAGATACTGCGCAGAATGTATGCACATACACCACCTGTCAGCGCCTGAACTGGCCACATCCTGTCTATCCCGTGTTTGTGTGATTTCAATTAGCTCGCAGTACAGTACTTATACCGGAAGTAGCAACTTAACTACTACGACAGGCCATTCCCAAGAATTACCTAAAGTATAAGAAGCGAATGCAACTTTTCTGTCGTAGGCCTATAACGAAAGCATTGCACTATACAGGGTGCGGCAAAAAAGTTGACCCCTAAAAATTTTCGCTGTTTTCCCAGCAAACGTTTAAAATTTTAATTTGAAATTTTACAGTTTTTATTTAGTAAAACCTTCTACATCTAACTGCCAAAAAACATGTGATTCTGTTGAAAAACGACGAAGTTACCGATTTTTTAACATGACCGCCTACCGATTTTTCAGCAGTCAAAAATGTTCCGTCTACAAAATTAATTTAATAACATCGTTGAACAACACAGTTGAATAATGATCAGATGCCAGAATTCCATTGTCACTGCGAATGTTCGAAGTGTTTACCGCCAGCTCCAAACTACAACACCAGCCTCCAGTCGCCTTATTTTATAAATCTTTCACAGCCTTGTTGATCGGTTCTTGTGGCAGGTTGCCCAAGATAACCTGAAGCGCTTCCCTGATTTCGACGATTGTTTTCGGCTTTGTTTTAAGCTTGGAGTAAGCTTTTAACATTACACCCTAGACGCAATAGTCCATTGGGTTTACATCGGCAAATTTGGAAGCCACTGGTCCTTTGTGATGAAATCTGGACAGTTGGCCCGCAGCCTGTTTCGTGCGCTGCGCACTGTTTTTGCTGGCGCGCCGTCCTGCTGGCAGATGAACACGGTGAGCAGCCGGCGTTTGCTTTAAAAGAACGATATCATGATAATTTGTAAACGAAATGACTCATTGTTTGTCAAAACGTCATTGTGACCTCATCGGCAGTAACGTGGTAACCGGTTCTTGAAAATTAAATAGCATTTTAGCTTGAACATTTTTAATGCTGAAAAATCGGTAGGCCGTCATGTTAAAAATATCTATAACTTCGTCGCTTTTAACAGAATTACACGTTCCTTGGCTTTTAGATGTAGAAGATTTTACTGAATAAAACTGTAAAATTTCAAATTACAATTCCAAACGGTTGCTGAGAAAATAGCAAAAAACTTCAGGGGTACACTTTTTTGCCGCATTCTGTAGACTCATTAATAAAATGAACACACTGTAGCAAATACGTTAGATACAAATTTTATTTCTCTAAAAGTTGGAAACCTTAGATATACTGATTCAAATTTTAAGCAAGTAAATGGACAAATTTGCGATAATGTGGTCTTTTTCAGCGATACACTGCACAACATGTAGCTCACAATGCAACAGATGACAGAAGTTGCCACGCTAAAACGATTACGGCGATAGCAGCTGTTGTGAGACAGTTATTGTAGTGCATTAAGTTGTGTTTTGTTAGTCTGTCTGTGTAAATTAGCATGGAGCTTTCCGTCGCCGGTCAACGCTCTGTGGCAGCTTGTTTCATCACTTTTTACGTCGCTTCTCGGCTGATGGTAACCTATAGCGGCTACGTCGTGGCTAGTGGCTAGGGACTGCACAGAAAGGTCGATATAAAACGTGCTGAGCGCGAGTCGTCGACGTAGCCCTAATGTGTGCTGTAAAATGCCCGACCAAATCCCCGCACTGCCCGGACTGAATGTGCACTTTACTGAGTTCGCAAAATTGCTTTTACTCGACAAACGGTTTATTTCACATTTCACATTTCATGGCTTTTTTGTTTGTTTTTGCTGCCTGTCATGGCGAATAGACTTCATCATTAATGGCGTAGGGCTAATGATCGAACAACCAGTGTTTTCGTGGACTTTATTGACTTTATTCATACAACGTACAAACATAAAAGCTAAAAACAGAAAATATCTGTGATAAAATACATTGGTATGCAAAATAACTAGGCCTAATTGTCGACAAAATACACGGAAATGCAACTCGAAAGTGACTAAAGATAGACACAATTTGTCGTCTGCTTATTGTATCGCCATAATGGCTGTGTGTGTTCATACAATGCTCGTAAGTGGCATATGGGTAAACCACGTAGATGTATCACATGCTGAAAAAAGTTAAAACGCGTTTTCATAAATAAAAGTAAAAACGTTTGTAAAAGTCGAATAAAAATGGACTTTTTTATTTGACCTGTTGACGAAATCCATGGGTCCAGGATACAGTTTTTTATATTTATTCTTTCTTTGTCATTTTGTACAAGTAAGTAAATCTATACAAAATCCGTTATTATTTATATGTGTATTTTAATGTTTTAATCCACTGTCATTTTCACATTGGCAGTTCATCGTTTATTAAATAGAGTGCTTATTAAACAATAATATGACATTTATTCAGAGTCATCCATTCGTATTTCGTAACAAGCCTTTTGTTGCGCTTTCCGGTCCGACATTTTCCGGTCCCCTATCTCTAAATATACTAGATAACCTTTTTATTTTGTATATTTGGTACGCTCATTCTCCGACGTAGTTTATTCGTAACAAAACTGCAATTTATTTATTTCGTTAGTGTTACGATGGCGCGTCGTTAACACGCTGTTGCTAATAGGTCGACGTCAAGATGAGCTGTGACGCTATAATGGCACGCTGTGTGATTTATTATAATGCCGCGTGCAGTGTCCATGCAGTGCGTGTTGACTCAGTTGGATTCAGTAATAACCACTCCGCTGATTGTCTGACTGATTGCCTGACCACATGTCAGGTGGTGTTTACTAAGCTTATAATGAATGAGTGCTGAATAGCGACGTAGCGCAGCTAACGGACTCGTAACCGTAACGCGCCGAACGTCAACTCACATTAGACGCACACGCGCGCACCGCTGTTCGATGCTCAGACGCACAAACAGGAAATTGATGCTTCCTCAACGCCGTAGATCAATTCTATACCCGCCGGTGTCACATTAAAATGTCTCCCCATGAAAAATCCGCCCGGGAAAGTTAATCACACAATTGATATGTCTCCCCTGATTAAAATATCGCCGGCCGCATAAAAAGTCCCTTCCATTATAGGATCGCCCCCAAGAAAAGTCTCCCCCGGCCGACAATTTACCCGCAAAAATCCGCCCCGACCGGGCGGCCGCAGGGCGGAGCGGATTTTCGCCGGTAAATTGTGGACCAAAGGAGACTTTACTGGGGGCGATCTTATATGCCGGCATATACGTCCAATTACTTACCAGCGCACACCTGACGTCCAGCGCCTAGAACCATTTGCCGTTTATCGGCGACCGCACTTCGATATCGCCTACAACGCGCCTAAGCCACTGTTGATCGCAGAAGTCGGGAAACCAGGATATACGATGTCTGACTACTGGCCTCGAACGAAAGTGAATTGGCCGCCGTTAATGCGGAACAACACGGTACGATGCGGTCTTGTCTACGTGGTTGTGGCATGCCAAGAAATTTTTGACGCGCTGGTAAACCGATATCGAACCACTTCGGCGGTTCATCACAAGTTCGTTGACTCGCGTCATTCCTTCCGACACCCGTTCACAGTTATACGTGCGTCAGCTCAGGCGTTACAGCTTGTTCAACTTCACTGGCTCAGTCAGTCAAGCAGGTTTATTGTACTGAACGTGAAGAAACATCGTATACGAACATTTTCAAGTCCGTTGCATTCGTTTGCGCAGCTCTCGTCGCAGCTGCCTTATCCGACGCATGTCAGTTGCTGTTAGATCGTTTATGCTGTCTCGCCGCTCTTCCGTCCTGCAAAAAACACGACGTGATGGCTTACGATTACGCACCATTTATACATTTCTCAGATACGCCATATTGACCAAAAACGACTAACTGTAACAACATGATTTACACAAAACTGTTCACAGACACAAGGCTATAGAAGTATATTAAGCTTGGCCCCCAAAAAACTGTCAGATATAAAGACCACCGATATTTTAATGACAATACTTTGTTGAGTTGCATTGTCTGAAACAATTGGGTATATCGTCCAATGATCCAAGGTGAAACAACTAGCCTTGTTTTATTTTTCTCGCGTGGCTTAACCTGCATCAACAGTGCACGACGAACATTTAATTGGTTTCTGGTTTTTTGCTCGACTAATTCGTTAGCTGTCCAAGGAAGTTGGTTAAAGTATTAACTTTAGACACGTTTATAAACATGTCCGTTAAGGTGTGTTCAAAGCGACAAAAATTAAGTGAACTGGAGTAAACTAAACTCGCTTTCATTTCGAACACGAAATAAACTGAAATGAAATGACCAAGTGATTTAATTTCATTCTATTTCTGTCGCTTTGAGAGCTTTTTTTCCGTATCTGCCTTCGTCCCCGTGTGCCAAGTTATAGTCTTGTGTGTGAGTGTTAAAACAATTTGAGGCACTGGCAACTGCAGAGAGATGTTGCTTATACGCTCTGGATGCAGGAGCGAGCGAGAAGCGGCCGACGTCGAGCGTCTACTGGGACCAGGCGTCCCAAGACGTGAGTCAGCACGACAACGTCACTATGACGTGTACGGTGACTGGCGTCAGAATGCTTGACGTCGTGCGACTCACACATCACGTGACCACCAGTGACGTCACGACGGTTGATGATGTCACAGCGGCTTCGGCGTCACTAATCGCTGACAATGACGTCATCAAGGAAGAGTTTGCGGCGTTGGGACGGTACAGAGTGCTGTATCACGTCGTCAACGGCACCGCAACGATACAGCTACGCATCCTTGGTAGCTCGCGCCTCTCTCTCTCTTTCTCTTTCTGTCTCTTTTTCTGTTTGTCTGTTTCTGTTTTTATGTTGCTATACTTATTTGCTGCAATGTTCTTTTTCTTCCTTTCTTTGCATTTTTATGCGCTTAGGCCTGATTATGTTTTCGGCGTTGAGAGACACATCGCAGCATGAGCCTATGTTTGAAGTAAAAATCGTTACAGTTATAAACGTAAAATCGCGCAAAGTTACGTAGTTGACGTAAACCAGTTGATGTGCAGTAAATAACTTTTTGGATTCGTTACTTTCATTACGTTCCGTATTGCTAACTGTTCTGTTTCGTCGCAGCATTATTTCGGCAAGATGTTTCTTTAGCGTTTAGCGAATACTTGTTGCCGTGAAGTTTTATCCATTTGACTAAAACTGTTAAAGGTTCAGTTTAATTTGCTATGAACAGCTGTTAGTGTATAGGCCTACATGTACGTGTTGGCGCATGAAAAGTAGGCCTCGATCGAACGATCGGTCGGTTTTGAAAACCTTGATTATTGAAAAAGCCTTGATCATTTCAGTGAAAAGTGGTCACATCTTTTCGTTGAACTTTTATTCAACATAATCGTTTTTCACTACAACGATCGAAGATATTATTTCAAAAACTGACCGACTGCTCGATCAGCATGCATGTTTCGCTTCTTATGTGTGTTTATGTGTATATTTAGGTATAAGAAGCGAAGATGCCGGCATGTTTGGTTGTATTCTACAAGGTGACGTAAACGTCGTCAAATCAGCCTACATCCGAGTGAATGTCAGAGGTCGGTGCTTGCGTTGTACTATCACAGCTGTCGCTTTTAAAACTGAAAACGTTGGACCTAGCATTGACAGACAAAAACACAAGGGGCCTGATATTGCAGGATCTGACATCAGGCCAAACTGCACGCGTTGCTGTTGCTAAGTTTTGATTGTGTTGTTGGACGGGTTGTTGAGAAGATGAAAATCGTAGTCACCGTCAGTTTATGACCATCCCCACCATTAGCGAATTCGCTCACTACATCACACGTCACTTAATCTTAATCGGTGTTGGCATCTTACTCAAAATTTAGCGTTAACCGTCGTGCGTTGTTTTTTTCGTAATTATCCAGTAGAGCCTATTTATATTCTAGCGTTTTGAGTCGCTTGCGACTGCAATCTATGGCGCCGGCAAATTATTCAAGCTTGTATAGTTTGTGTCGTATAAATGTAATTACACTTGGAGCAAGTATTGATATTTGGCGTGACATTAACGATGAGGCGATATTCAACACACTTAACGGTTCTTTCACATTCAGTTGTGGTCTGTCGGAGTAATATTAATTGATCAGTTAATTGACGATGATATGTGAGCATGCGTGCGTGCGTTGATGTGTAGTTCCTATCGACGAGGTCTATCTGCTGAGCGTTTCGCCGTACGATGCCGCTCAGTACCGTGTGGGTGGTGACGGAGGCGGTGAGCTGATACTGCAGCAGTACGAACATTGGGCCGTCGTCTGTGTCGTCACCTCGGCCACCCACACCCCACCCAGCGTCAACGTCACCGTCCAACACTCCGCTGATGACGTCATGGGTCGTGACGTCACGGATCTGTTTTCGCGGTCCGTGGAGCGGCGCCCGGTCCTTCTCGAGTCCGGGCTCAGTCGGCATCACGTGACCGTGCGCCTCGAGTATGTGACGTCACAACCGGAACCGGAAATGAACGGCAAGACGCTGACGTGCACGGCGGCCGGTCAGCCGGGATTCAGTGACGTCAGCGCCAAAGCGACTCTTATCGTCAACTGTACGTACTTATGACTGTTCATCAGGTCAATTCAGCCTGGCCATCCCTTCGTGGGTAGGGGCAACGAGTACCGGCGAAAGCTGGCACGTAAACAGGCACATTGTAGCCGTGGTCTCGCAGTGTAAACTGGTACTGGTGTGCAACTGAGGGCTGCCGAAACGCAGACCAGTGCCGCCCATTGAAAACACGTTGAAAACAGCTTTCTCTTGACTTTGATTCGTTTGTCGTAATTGAATGTATCTTACATGATTTGTAGTTTAGAAGTGCGTCAAAAGTCAGATATTTGTACCCCATTATTGTGCGTTGATTTTCGTGGAGTTATTAATGCACTTTGAGCATACAATAGATCTACCTTTAACACGCGAACGGCGCTTGCTGTCGACTGTTGCTAATATGCACCAAAGTTATTAATATAGTAGGACCGCTCTAAGGAGACATGTTCAAAACTGAGTGTTGGAGTCACGAGGCATTGTGTCATCGTGAGTTTTGACTATGGCTCCATTAAACTCCATTATTTCACTTTGTCGTGGATTTGTGACCGTACAGCTTTGCGTTCACTTCGTTGCACAACAAACCACAACAGATCGGCTCGAGTGGAGTTTGTATCTGTGAATGTGTGTGCGTTGAAGACTCACCTGTGATCGTTTGTACGCGTGATGAGCATCTTGCATTGGTCGGTGATCGAGCCGTACTGAGCTGTGACGTGAGTGCAAACCCCGGCAGTCAGTTGACGTGGACAAGTTCTGATGGCGACCAACTGAATGACCGTATCACGGACCCCGCCATTAACCTCAGCATCAAAGTACGTACTGTACGCATAGCTTTCAACACGCTTTGCGGCGTATTATGCGACTGTAACGAGGCATAATGCACCGTATACCCTGTAGAAACGTGCTTATTTCATGGCCCTGATCGACGGCGTGTTCTGCCTAGACGCAAGTGTGATATACACACGCGAAACGTAATCAGTCGTCACATTTGAGTGGAGTGAGATATTGGGCACTTATAACACTCCAGACACTGTATAGTGAAAGATAGAAGGACCAAGTAGATCGTGAAATAAAAACTGTCTTTCTGCTTGTGAAACCACGTCCAGGGGTGTAAAGAGGGTGTGTCAAATGAAATCATTTTATTATGACAGCCAACACTAATCCCTAATCTGCAGTCAAGCGTGACGACTGAAACGCGTCTCGCGTCCGTTTATCACACGCACAACACACACGTAGAACAGACTATCAATCTCAGCCATAAAGTAACCACTTTTCTTCACTGTCAGAGTGTGATTATACACTCGTTACACTCGCATGATACACTCTAGATCGTGATGAAACGGATACTAATGCTTGACACGCCAGAGAGTTGTGTAACCGACACTTATACCAACGTTTACATTGTCGTTTAGTCGGTCACGCTTGAGTGTAACCCTGGAATTATTGACCCTTCATTCCACTCTAGGCACTATGGTAAACGTAGGCAGCAGAATTGCGGGCGTGGAACAAGCACCAGTGGCGAGGTCTGAAAGTCATGCGTGATGATAATGATATGTTCATGCTGTTCTTCAACAGATTTGATATATATTAGTAATTTATTAGATTTTTGCGATAATAGAGCTATTGTAAACTGAACGTGCTGCTTGTTGGCGTAATAAACAATTGATCGTTCGATCGATCGATTGTGCGTAGATGCTGAGCAGCGATAAGACGTCGGTGTTCCTGACTATCGATAAGGTGGCGTCTCGTCACTACGGCAACTACACGCTGAGGGCTGTTAACATGGTCGGCTCGGCCATGGCGACGGTGATAATGTCACGAGGAGTGGGTAAGAAATCGTCCTCGGGTGGAGACGTGTTGCGAGGTCGACCGAGTCAGCGGGACGCGGACAACTCGCCAGCCGGCACCGGCGCTGACGACGGCAGAGCAAACTCCGACCACTTCCGACCACTCATCGCGCCCTCTACCGGACACCGACACAGTCAGTACAGCTTGCACCGCGCTGCACCGGTCGCACCCAATTTATTTACCCAATCTACCACCACTCAACGTAATAGCGTCAGCGTCTTCCACTGCGTAACAAGTGGTGTCAGCAGTTAGCATTTATTAACTTAATTTATTGTCTGTCCAGTACAATGCATAGCATTGGACAGAGTAAAAATCATCTGAGCTTCCGTCCTTGCGTCCGTGGGCCTGTCCGTCAACGCGTGCGTGCGTCCAACGTTTGAGGTGCCATATCTCCATAACGGTGCCAAATAGACGCATGGTCACGATGGACAACCCATAGAAAATGGCCCACCACAAATCGAATAGTCACGTGACCGACGACGTCACGTGATTTCAAAAGGCCAAGGCCCATTATCTTTGAAATGGCAATTAAACTGTTGAATTTTTACCACTGGCCTATAGAGGGACCATTTAAAAAATATGTCACGTCTGAAGGGAGAAGGGGTCAGATGGGGTGTGACAAAATGTGATAGGGGGAAGGGAAGTTTAGGAACATGACTTTGTGATGTCACGCCTTTGTGAAAAATTTTTATAGGCTTAAACAATGTTTATCGTACCTGTTAGTCTCTGATAAAATGCCTACAGATTCAGATAGAGTATAGGACCGTGGCTATTATGACTCAGGCTGTTCTTTTATTGCCAACTACTGTATGTATAACTGTAAAATAATGTATGAAATGATTTCGATAATGATTGATGCATTTATGAGTAACTTTTGGCTGGCTTGGTAATTACGCTGCTACATTCAATAAGATGCATACAGTTGAGGGGTTATTGTGGCCTGTGACATATTTTTCATAAGAGGTTAGCCATGTGTGACAGTTCGTGACAGAGGGAGAGGGCAGTTAAATTTGGTAAGAAAAGTGACATATTTCTGGAATGGTTTCACAGCTCTTTGATTTAATTTATACACACTTTACTGTAAGCTATCGAGATGCATTGAACAGACTCCGTGTTCGTTTGAACATTATCTTGTTACTGCGCCGGACGAGGAAATTACGTTTTTTGGATCTATATATTCAGGGGCGTCTGCGCCATAAACCGTGGGGGTAAATGCTGCGTAAAAAATAAAAAAATAACCACTTCAGGGGAAGTTGGTTTAATTTAGGATCTAAATTACAGCGTTCATAATTTTATTTAGTTTCGAGACCCGCTATCTGCAGCTGTAAGTTTTTACTCAAGCAAGAGGCCCCGGAAAACGAGAAAATGAAAAAGAAAAAAACAAAAAAATGGACGAAGGGGTAATAAAATATCGAAAGGATGTGAGCTTCAAATGGGATAGGCTGCGACGTTTCTGTATTTGTATGCAAGATGACTCAAAATTTACGGATTTTTTGATGAAATTTTGGAGGGGTTGGCATCAGTTCAGCTC
>Ga0209671_1006265_pt1 | contig 12179 bp, 9 predicted proteins | sample WorMetHERISLAND2_2_FD_187401 | JGI IMG/M metagenome (GOLD analysis project Ga0209671, IMG submission 187401) | Marine gutless worms symbiont microbial communities from Max Planck institute for Marine Microbiology, Germany - Olavius geniculatus... | ecosystem: Host-associated > Annelida >...
AAGTTATGATCATTAAAGATAAATTCTGTGAATTCACTTACGACATGTCGTAAGATAATCTTATGACATCTTAAATGATGAGTTATGACAGTTTTATGACATGTCTTATGACATGTCTTACGACAATGTTTGTGAATCGGGCTCCAGACCTAGTGAAGCCATAGGGCTAAGGGAGGACTCCGTCTGTATGCCAGGTCGGGTTAGTACTGCAATGTGTGACTGCCTGTGGGCAGGTGAACCATCTCGGTATGTAACCAGCCACCTAGGTCAACTCAGCCTTCCATCCCTCCGGGGTAGATAAATCGAATACTGACCTATCTGGCTGGGTTTAAGATGGGCCACGTCCACCTGTGTCGGGTGTCAGGTAACACTGTATGATCCCATGTGGCAGGTGACGCTCCGTAGCTCTGTGAGGGGCTCAATCTTCTTAAGAGCTATATGCCGACCTTCACCTTTTCCCCCTCAATTCTTCCAGTTTTCGCTTGAACCTGTAATAGTATGGGAGGAGCTGTTATAGTGCATGTGGAATGAACAATGTTGTGTGCAGCAACGGTGACATGTGTCAGTTTGACGGGTGATGGACAATGTGTGCTAGTCAGCACTCTGGCCAACTGTCTTTATCTCATTGATAAAACCACTGGAGAACTTCTCAATGAGTATGCTGATATACTTTTTATGCACGAAAGCAGCTACTGCTTTCAGCTCGTCTTAGCCATCGCAATTTTGTCCGTCCGTCCGTCCGTCACATGGGTGGATCAGTCAAAAACGGTCCAAGCTAGGATCACCAAATCTTCACCATTGGCTGCCTGAAAGACTCTAGTTTCAGGAACCGTAAAGCTTTTCCATAAATTCGAAGGGGGTTACCCCGAACGAGGGCGCTAAATGAGAGGGAGGAGGGCAAAATTTGCGATTTTTGGCCAATAAGTCGGAGATAGGGCCTAGGTTACTATTAATCACTAATAGCAAGTCGTACACTGGCTCTCGATTGGTGCCGAATTCAGTGAGCTTGAACGCCAAAATAGTGTTTTGTGGATTTGTTGGCGATTTCGGGCTGCAACACAAGTCTATATCATTCACAAAGTGGCACCGCGCTATTATCGTTATGCGATACAGATAGAGAATTTGGTATTTGTATATTAACTTAGCGTGAACACCCCAGTTTTCAACTGAACTGGAACTGCTGTAGGCTTTCGTGCGTCTCGTGAGCATTAGCTCAAATTTCTTGTTATTATTAGGCAGATGTTTCCCTATTTCTTCTAATAACTTTAAAACATTTAACTACTCTAAGTAAAAAGGTATTAGAAGAAGTTGTAATACAACATGTATTTTTGCCAAAATATCACAGTAATATCACGGTATTAGCATTTTTTTAGTTCTGATAGTTGAAAGGTTAATATTTTTGTATGTTTTCTTTGTATTGCCGTGGCACAGTTACAATTTTCCTTGTGTGCATAATTATTAACTTTATATTCTGCCATGGCAGTTATGAAGTTGTATTCTGTACTTATGCTATAAGATTTTCGGCCTTGGTCCTTCAGCCTTGCAGTACATAAGACTACATTTTGTCAACGTATCTGCTATACAGCGTGAAAACATTGTAAACCATCGTACTGCAGTGCTATACATTATGTGTTTTTCTGTTATGCAGGTACTCTGGTCATGTGAACAGTGAGTTTCGTGTAGAGAGTGTCATCAGCAGTAATGATCAGCAGATTCTCTCGGGATCTGAAGACTCGTTGGTCTACGTCTGGCATCTTGTAGACGTCAGTAGCTAGCTCTTTATACTAGCTTTCGTCCCTGGGCTGCAGTGTTTATTTTGTGGCCTGGTTTTGATATTTTGCATGTAACAATGGCACCAGCTTTACACATTCTGGCAGCATTGCTGAATTCTTACTTGGTTCATCTCTCCGTAGTGCAATTTTTGTGTAGTTTAAAGAAATTTTAGACTCGATGTAAGAGAGGTCAGAAAAACGAAGTTCCCCTAGGGTCAAAACCCCTGTAGAAAGTTTTAGCTTTATGTTGACATTAATGTTTGACTGTTGGACTCAGTGTTTTGCGGTCACATTTTTTTTGGCCATCTACAACTATTTTTTCTACATTATGCCTTTTCATTGCACTGTTTTCAGTGCTGTAGTGTACTACAGAGGCTACAACTAATGTTGTGAAGCAGTAGTTTTCAATACACAGATGTGACTGGATTGGTAAACAGTAGTTTCTCATCATGTTGTTATGATTCGGGTAAGGGCCGTTGCCATTGAGTGTCAAAAAAGTTACTACCAGTGATAGATGTCTTACCGGTTTAAACGACTCAGCCAGCCATTAAGGAATCCGACCAGTTCTTAAGGCTTTAACAACCGGTTCCGGGGACTAATACCTACTTATGTGATCCTTTACCAATGCAGTCTTAGAAATGATGTTTACTCTTTAGGCCACGTCAAACCTGTCTAGTTTATAATGATAATGATCATATAGGTGGTATGTGTACTGTAAACTGTGTAGGGCACGCAGCAGTGTAAGTTACGGCATGAAGCTGGTGGCCAACTGGTGGTCGGCTCTCTCAGCTTTCATCCTAAGCTGCCAACGTTCATCTCTGCTTGCCAGAATAGACTCTATCTATGGAAACTGACTACAACGTAGCTGGCCGTGTGCACTGTTCCTGTTCTTTTCCTGTTTTACTTAGGGTGCATTCACGTGGATATACAGGGTGGGCCAAAAAAACCGGACCTGTTTGAGCGTTGATAACTCAGCGATGGTTACCCCTAGAAAGGCGTGTGATATGTCAAAATTTTTAGAATGTTGTAGACAAAAAGGGCCGAACTTGCATAGCAAATCGTTTAAATATTCTTTGCCTAATTTGCATAAATCTTCATTACCCGTGAAATTAGGCATTTGCCTGCACTCCCATGTGCCCGAGTTCATTGAACTCAAAGACTCACTGCAAAAAAGTCCAGATTAAATTCTGTAAATTATTCAGTGTGGGGGCATTGCAACAGATAGCATGGTCACAGAATTTCAGTAACTGACCAGCTAAAACGTGTGCTAATCAAATGCTGGGCTCAGCTGATCTTGAACACATAAGACTCCAGCAATCGATCAGCTGCCTAAAAGACTGATGACAGTTATGAATGCAAAAGCTGGGCAACTGCTTATGTTGAATTTCATCTAAACTCAACGTATGTGTTAATGATTGTTGATATTTCACTGTATGCTGAATGAAAATCAACTCAAATTTATGTGTTACTGCCAATTTAGCATGATTTTAGGGGTGGGGCAGATTTGTGTAAATCAAGCAAAGACTATTTAAATGCTGAGACAGGCAAGTTGTACTCTTCTTCGGTACACAATTTCGAAACTTTTGGTATATTAAGCGCCTTTCCATCGGTAAACATCACTGAGTTACAAAAGCTCAAATGTCCACGTTAAATCAATGTGTTACAGTCAGATTTGGCAGAATTTGGGGGTTACGCATATTTATGCAAATTAGGCAAAAAATATTTAAATGCTTTGGTATGCAAATTTGTCGTTTATTTTTTACAGCATTCTGAAACTTTTGACGTATTACACGTCTTTCTACCACTAACCATTGCTGGGTTATCAATGCTCAAACAGGTCCGGTTTTTTGGCCCACCCTGTACTACTAACAATAATAAAATACGATACGGTAGTACAGTAAGTGAAACAAAACGGCCACTACGAAAACGCGGTCACAACTTTGTGTTACCACAGTGTAATTCTAATCTTTTTAAGGTGTCATTTTTCAACAGATGTTTGTTAAGATTAGTTTAGTTTTGTGTATTTTAGTTTAGTTTATACTTGCTTTTGATTTTTATTGTATTTAGTGGAGTGTGTTTCGGTAGTTTTACTTACTTTTCTATGTGATGCACGGTTGTTGCGTCTCAATAAGTGATTATCAATCAATCAATCAATCAATCAAAACAATTTGTGTGTCTGCACCAATTGTCTTGTAAAAATTGGGAACAATAATAAACAATTTGAAGCAAAAATTTTCGCTGTTTGAGGCTGGAATATTTTTCGGCTTTGGCTCAAACAAAATACGACTCGGCTCAGTCGGCTCCAACATTTTGCAGTTCAGATTATGCGGCTTTAGTTTTAGTTATGTCATGTCTATGTATGCTGGCTACAGTGTTTGAATTGCAGGGAGGGGTTAGGGGTTAAACCCCCAACTGCTTTCTCAACCCTCCTAACACACTGTCAAATAATTATGTACTGGGGGTCAGCTATATACTATATACATACAATTTACATCATAAATTTGGTCGGGCTTTGACCGTCGAAAAGTTTAACCCCCAGCTAAGTTTTCACAATTCAAACACTGGCTGGCTGGATGTTGAAAACAGGGTAAAGGAGTGATGACAACGTACTGGCTGGAAGGTGCGTCACCTGCAGTGAGACGCCAGGATATGGATCGCGGCAGTAAAGTCAACTTCGCCACGGAGATGATGACATATTGACACACCAGAAACTCTGGCTGTAGCGAGCTGCGCATATATTTCTGTCCATAAGGGTCAAAACTGTCAATGTACGTCGTCTGTGTTTTGTTTGCACATAGACGAAGAACGGTTGTTGTCGTTCGTGTACAACCAGCGATTTGTTTACAAGTGATAAAAACCCAGCTTGTAATTGATGCAAAAAATAAACGCCAGATGTCGTCCCAGTAATTGCGCTGCCGTCTCAGCTATTTTCCTTAGTGTTACAAATAATGCTTATTGTGAACAAAACTTATATTATAAAAGATTCCTTGCGTGCAGCACGGTCGAATTCTCTTCTCGATATATTTGCAATTATTACTAACGCAATAAGTAAGTAAGTAAGTAAGTAAAACGAGAATTTACATAACGCCAAAAAGCCACTAATGCAGCTTTCTTAGTCCGATATGTCTGCTTGTGAACGTTAGCCTTATTGAGCTAAATGCGCCGTATACTAACGCAATAGTATTGGCGACATGTTGGTAATTTTAGCATCGACTTCGCATTGGTTGATTTATGCCATTTATGGTAATATGTTTAACGTTGTGCGAATGAGCTTAGGCAAGGCGCCTGTCCGCTACCTGGTGGCTGTAGTCTGCAATCAAGTTCACGCACTCTGTACCCCCAACGGATTCCCTACTGGGTTCCCATTATGGCTGTCGGTCGACACTAGACAGATGCGGCACTAGCTTCAATAATGTGTTGAAATTGTTTCTCCTACGCTATTTTATGTCAACTGCGTTCTCCAGCGTCCCAAACTTTTATTTTTCTCTCTCGGAACCGAGAAAATTTACTTCGTTACATTTTTAAATCAAAAACGTTTTTGGTACAAAAATGCGGACAAAATGCTAAAACAGAAAGACAGTCTGACATAATTTACATGCTTTACTTGCATTTGGCTATGATTTACACTGATTTTTTTCTCTTTCCAGTGGGGTTTTGATTACGATCTTGCTGTTGCTTTTGCCGCTGAGTATGCTTGTTGACGCTCAAATTAGTTGTTAGATACGGTAATTATGGTATGCGCGTTTGTGTTTTTGCTTTGAATTGTGTATTACGTTGTGAGTAGGCCTACTTTGTGGACATTTGGCGTGAGTGTGATATGGTCTCATAGAATCCATAGTTGCACCTGTTGTTCTGCACTGTAAGCTTAAATGACGTCTCTCACCGGAGACGGATCAATTTCAGGGCTGTATTGCTTTGACTCTTGTACAGTATTGATTAAATAGCTGGATGCGTACTGCGGTAGCCTAATTCCATTATGAGTGCATAACATTTTCATAATTTTGTTCCAAAGGAGAAAGCTTACCTAATTATTATGAAGTGCAGCGAAGCTAAGCGAACACTGACTTCAGGCAGTGAGTAGCTTATGCGACAGAATAGCGATACATGGAGATAAAAGTCACTGCTCCGTTCGTGCGGACTATTATCTGTCAGAAAGTCACAGTAGGCCTACTACTGTACTAGCCTGTAGTAAATAATTTAATCTTTTTGTATCGTCTATCACAACTAAGTCATTGTGTTTTTTCTTTATGCCCACGGCGATATCTGATGCCACGAATAAATCCCAGTCATAATTCAAAAGGTTACCAAGTGCGTTGCACAAAGTTTGATCTTAAAATTTGACGCAAATTTAACTCGCCCGTCGTTACGTTACGGTTTAGTTATAAACAATCTTCAGTAACATCGTAAATCATATTTTCTCGTAATGTTATCTGCTCAAACATAGCAGCATTGATTGTGACGAATTGCTGCCGCGACGACTCAACATTGCAGAAAAGGACCGTAAACGTAGTTTTAAAGTGTGCAAAATGTTTTAAGTAGGCCTAGGCCTATTTAACGTTTTTTTCAGTATATTATAGTGTTGTCCTACAGGCTTGTTATACGTGCCACCCACAGCGCATCATTTTTGTCTGTGTGTTCTTTACTTTGTTGTTGCTCGTAGGCCTAGACCTACTGAATATTGTGTGTTTTGAAATTAGTTGTATACTTTTATGTTGATGATGGTGAAAAGATTATGCATCGGTAGTTTCTACGACTATAATGAACATTAAATGTTTACTGTTTTTAATTATGGTACAGTGGCCGCTGAGTGGCGTACGTGTGCTGCTGTTGCGTACCCGATCACAGTGTAGCACGGTAGTGCGTAACGCTGTTGTAAGGGCGACTATCAAAGTCAATGGGAAACCCCAAATTTTGGGCACCCGTAGCCCCCAAACCCCTGAATCAATCGATTCAAAATTTGACTTAGATGATTATGTCGGTGGTCTGACCCTACGTGCCAAAAATGATACAAATCGGCCCAGTGGGGTCGGCGGGACAAAGGGGTGAAATATAATGTTCAATTGGGTTATTTTTTCTTTTTTTACTTTTCTTGTCAAGCTCTGGAGAACACATTTTTGGAAGTATCGCCGCATTCTTTGCACTGAATGACGTGTTTCGGTGGGAATTGATTTCCTAGGGGGGTCTCAACATTCATCTTTCATATTTTCCCCTTTAAATCCCCCAAAACCGAAAATTTTAGGCACATTTTCGGACTTAAAAAAATTACAGCTAAAAATGCTTAACAATGAAGATGCTCATCTACAAACTACCCTTAATCGTCATCGCAGCCTCACCAAAGTGGCATAGTAAATAGGCAGTGTGGCCTCGGGAATTCCAAATATGCGGTTATTTTGAACCCCCTGCATACAGGTCACGTGACACGGCGCATGCGCAGTGAACTTTTGGCCTTTAACATGGGCAAATGCAAGTCTGAGGCTCTATATCTCCCTAACGGTCAAACTCGTGACCCCATTATATTTGAGACCCCATATCTCCGTAATGGTGCAAGTTAGATGCATGGTTACGATGAAACACCAATAGGAAACTACACATGCCGAGTCGAATGGTCACGTGATCGATGACGTAGCGTGACCCCAAAAGGTCAAACTCGTGACCCCATTATCTTTGGGGCCCCATATCTCCGTAATGGTGCAAGTTAGATGCATGGTTATAATGGAACACCTATAGACGTAAGACTTTTTTAGCTCAAACTTTAAATTTTGCACTTTTTTGTTTCTCGATACAATTTGGCTAACTACCAAAGACGCGCTAGAGAGCTTCCGCTGTGCAGTTAATCGACGAAATGTTTTGTCCTTCAGGTCACGTAAAATACAAAAAAAATTGAGCTAGTGCTCACGAGACGCGCGAAAACCTTTAGCATGTTCATGCTTATCTGCAACCGTTTTCACGAACGACTGGCCAACATCGGAAAAATAGCGACTTTTACGGGGGTACCGTTTTTTGATGCCCTCGTGCGCATGTTTCCTTAACTTAGCAAATCGAGACTCGGACCGTTGAAATCTATGTTCAATGCTGAAAATTTCATACGCAGCTTGTCCATGTCTATTTCAATTGGTTTTGGCGCAATTCCCTCTTGAAATGTGTCGCGCAGCCCGAAATTACCGAAGAAATCCCTAAAACCCACTTTTTTAGCGTTCAAGGTCACCCAATGTCATTGAATTCGGTAGCAATCAAGAGCCAGTGTACGACTTTTTATTAGTGATTTATAGTAACCTAGACCCTATCTCGCACCGTTGCTGAGATACGGCGACTTATTGGCCAAAAATCGCAAATTTTTCCCACCCTCTCTCATTTAGCACCCTCGTTCGAGGTGACCCCATTCGAATTTACCGAAAAGCTTTACGGTTCCTGAAACGAGAGCTTTCCAGGCAGCCGATAGTAAAAATTTGGTGATCCTAGCTTGCACTGTTTATGACTGATCCACCCGTGTGACGGACAGACGGACAGAAATGCGATGGCTAAGACGCGCTGAAAGCCGTAGCTGCTTTCGCGCGTAAAAATCAAGTTAATGCAATCAACTAAATTAGAAAAATTGCAAGACTAAAGAAATGTCCGCTGTTCGTTTGTAAATCGAGAAGAAACAACATTACGCGCAAATATACGATTCTGCTACAGGCTTATTATACACTGTGTCTCAAAAAAACATCCCCGACATTTTCGACTGTAACTTTAAAACCAATTACCAGATTTCGATAATTTTTTGGTACGGATATTTCTGACACACCTAGCCATGAAATTTGCCATTCACTTTCCCACCTTACCCAACGTTTGTTTTTGCACTATCTGGGGAAATTACAACCAGCGAAATATTACTTTTTTATCCAATGCGATATGATTACTTAATTAACATAACGCGTAAAAACACATTTTGTTTACATTTTTTTTACATTTTGGTTGACATTTCATTTAGTTGTCCATTTTTGAACTGCCTGCAGTAAAATTGCTTAAAGTGTTGGCTCACTATGTGAACACAGGCAAGAAGACGCTTTCTCCATTCATTGACAGCAGTATCGATAATGTTTTGCTCCAGAACAATGCAGGCTGTACAAGTCGCTTTTTGACTTCACAAACATTCCTAAACTTCATCTGGTAAACATACTGCTGCACGACAGTCAAATTTTTAATAGACCGGCTGTTGGGGTCCACAGATTAGGATAAATGAAATTTATCGACTTTTTTCATTCATTTTAACACGCATTATGCTTGGTCTGATTTCCCCAGATAGTGCAAAAACAGACGATAATTAAAATGAAAACTAAAACACTTATCTAATAGCCAGTAATGTCAGAAATACTGCTGCCAAAAATTATTAAAATGTGTTAATTTTTTTTAAGTTACGATCGATAATGTCGGGGATGTTTTTCAGGTTTTCTGTTTATTTCACCACATATTTCGCTTGATCTGATTTCCATAGGTAGTACAGAAGCATACATTGGGTAAGGTGGAAAATTAAACTGCAATTTGATGGCAAGTTGTGTCAGGAATATTCATACCAAAAATTATCAAAATTTGATCATTTTTTTTAAAGTTACAGTCAAAAATGTTGGGGATTTTTTGAGACACAGTGTAGAATTCAGCTATAGGCACTACGTAGTCATAGTCCGTTGTAGCAAACTCAAGGTTTTCATGACCAACACTCGATTCAGTTTTTTTCCGGCCCGATGGACGATCTTCTGCCATTTGATACAAGTCCGGTAGCTGAACATGCAATCGACAGGCACTGATGACAAGCTTATTCCGAAGTAGGCTACGCTTCAGTGATTTTACTCAGAATGAGAGTTGACTGATCCTGAATTTGCCAGTGTCTTAAAAATTGTTTTTATTTAACTCCTCTGGGATACGTGAATTCAGATAGTGGTCAACATCAAACGACGTCGCTGCAATGCACGCAGGCAGTGAAACTAAACGACTAGTTCGCGTTACGTCAATTTGACAAAATTCGGATAGCTGAATTTTTTTGGCGGTTACGCGTTAAATCTTATATCGGCTAAGCCGGCTTAGCCATAAATTTTTTGGCAGCGGCGGCTAATCGAAAAATATTTTCGGCGACGGCGGTTATGGCGGCGGCTTGGGGATCTAGGCCTATGTGACTAACATATTACGACATTTATTTATAAACGTGTGTGTTATAATGCGGAGACTGCGAGTGCTCACATGCGATGCTACGAGTCTAGACGAGAATGAAGCACCATCAACTTACAAACTCAAATTTTACACACACACACACTTGCTGCCACAACTTGTTGTTTAATTATTGAGTAACTTTTAGGTCTAACTTTATTAATGCTGCAAGTTCTTAAGACTACCTTAGCTCACGCCTTAAATTTTGCAGTTTTCTCGTTACGTACTCAAACTAATTTAACTGTTAAAACGCGCCCAAAATCTTGGTCGTCAAAGAGATCTGTCCATCAGGTAGCGTGCAATAAAATTAACTTAACGCAATCGACTAAATATAGAAAATGCAAGACTAAAAAAATGTCCGCTATTTGTAGGTCGGGAATTACATGCGCATAGAATGATTTAGTAGACCTACACTGTTCTGCTACGCGTGTAGAAAAAAACAACAGGCTTATTATATGGCTCAGTTATAGGCATTAATCACAGTCCGCAAACTCTAAGTTTTCATGTCTGAACAACAGCCAATTCGGTTTTTCCGGCCCGACAGACGATCGTTTGCCATTTTGGTACAAGTCCAGTACGTGATAGTGTTGAACATGCACTCAACAGGCACCGATGACGAGCTCATTTTTAAATACACTTGAGCGACTTTGTTCCCAATGGAAATGACTTTTCCTGGCTTTGCCAGTATCTTACGGGTTTTGTTATGAACTCCTCTGAAATACGTAAACTCAGATAATGGTAGGCATAAATGTTAAAAAAAACATTAATTTGCAAATAAAAACATTTAAAAAACATGTTTTTACTTTTATAAAAAAACATTAAAAACATGCATAAAAGCATTAAACTGCAGTATTCATTCAAGTAAAAATCCGTCAATACTAATCAAATAAAGTCAATAATACTGCTATACAAAACATTCGCTTTGTCCAGAAAATGGACGCTAAACGCAATTTGCCCATGAGAAATGTTCATTTTCAATTGTGTACGGTATGTTTTAACAACAACAAAACACGACAATCAAAAAAACACAAAAAACATTAAAAATAAAAAAAACATAAAACATGTTTTTTTAAATTTTTGAGAAAAACATTAAAACATTTTACATCTATGGTGGCAGGCTATGACAACATCAAACGACGTCGTTGTAATGCGCGGAGGCAGCTGAATGACTATAAGGCATTAGTTCAATTTGACAAAATTCAGCTAGCCGAATTTTTGTCTGGCGGTTACTCGTAAAATCCAAGATCGGCTAAGCCGGTTTAGCCAAAAACTTTTTCGGCGGCGGCGACGGCTAACCGAAAAAATATTCGACGATAGCGGTTATGGCGGCGGCTTAGGGGTTTACCAACGTCAGATGGCTATAATCCGCTGACAAGACCACATGCGCAACACACAGGTCGCCATCTTAACTGGCCTCAGTCTTGTGTCATAGTCCATCATCTAATGCTGTTACTTGCTCTTCGGCCACGTAACCAGGTTCGCCAAAGATACTACGGACAATAAGGATCTGCGGTGCTACGTCGACGTGACCTTTGGTCGTTTCACCTGACCGTCGATAGAGACGTCGTCCAGGTCGCCCCCAAAACAGATGGCTCGATTAACTTCGTAGGGACAAGAACACCGGTCACGAAACTTGTCACGTGGACATTTGGGGGTGACGCATTACGGTCATCGCCGACTACGTATTACGCGGGAAAAACTTCAATCCAATATCCGTTTAATAAAATGTGCACACAAACGTTTTGTAAAATCAGATAAAGTGCAACAAAGTATGACCTGCGTTAAAAACTTTGTGCAGGCCGACCGCTATTTAGTCCAACGAAGTTTTGAACAACGACTTATAGTATACGAGTACTGTAGGCTTAATACTAAGGCCACATCGAAGTCCCTCAGACTCTGGCAATCATCGGTACATGTCACTTTGCGCAAATTAAATCAAATCTCCCATTCCGGCTGCAATAATTTTAATGTTACATTCTTGCAAATCGCCGACTTGCCGAATACTCTGGTTAAGTCTTACAGGCCTGACATCTAGTGAATACAGATGAAACAGTGCTGTGATGGTAGTTTTTCTGATTCAATTATCTTATACGCCTAGGTATCTTATTCCATCATTTTTATATTCGCAAAAAAAAGGTCGCATATAGCTCCTAATGAGCGAACCCATCTCAGAGCTACGGAGCGTCACTTGTCATATGGGATCACACAGTGTTACCTGCCACCCGA
>Ga0209671_1006266_pt1 | contig 12179 bp, 4 predicted proteins | sample WorMetHERISLAND2_2_FD_187401 | JGI IMG/M metagenome (GOLD analysis project Ga0209671, IMG submission 187401) | Marine gutless worms symbiont microbial communities from Max Planck institute for Marine Microbiology, Germany - Olavius geniculatus... | ecosystem: Host-associated > Annelida >...
GCGTCATCGACAACGGTCTGCCGTAGGCCAGACCAGACCTCCAACAAGCGCTGCTTCAGTTCATCCACATCTTTCACCGTTTTATGAAATATAGTAAGCCCGTAACACACTACGATATTGAGTACCTTTTGACAATTTTTGTCAGCTAATCATTATTATTATTAGGCACAGTTTGTTGGAGTTATTTCAAAACGTAATAGGGGTCCGGTTTTTTTAAGACACAGTGTAGTACTTTACTTCTGCCTGATGCCCATGTCTTTTCCAATTATTGACTGATTTTCAACATTCTTTTACTGGCACACTCTGCGGACAATTTGCAATAATGTGGTTATTACATCTTCCACCACACTGTAATTGCGTCTCTACACTACCTTGTGAAATATAAATTATGTAAGGAAAAACTAATGATAATAACAAACATTTAGGTAAATGGAAAAAGCACTTCAGACCAACATTGCAGTGAATTATTCGTATGACACTAAACTGAGTTAGATCCACACAATTCAGTGTTTTACAGACCATTAACCGCAATTTGGGTTTGAAGTGTTTTTTGTTTATTTACCAAAATGTTCGTTTGTTATTAACGTTATACATTCATATTTCATTTATATTTCACAAGGTAGTGTAGGACTCGTTTATGATGTGGTGGGATATATAATAACCACGTCATTGCAAATTGTCGGCAGAGTGTGACAGTGAAAAAATTTCGAAAATTGGTCAATAATTGGCAAAGATATGAACAAAGAGTAAAGTGTCACATTTTTTATGGATCACCCTGTATGTCGATGAATCTTTGCCTCGCCTAATGTAAAGTCAGAGACTTTCGTGTGGTCTGGAAAGTGAAATAATGGTGATTAATGATGATGAAGATGATGATGAAAGCATAGTGAAGATTTTGTCTTAGGACATCATCTCTGTGCCATTGCTTTTGGTCTTTCAGACAGCATCTTGGAACTTTTTCGTTTTGTCATTCTCATCTGGACTTATCTGACACTTTGCTGATGTAGTCCTAGAAATTGCTCATTATTTAAGCCATGTTAAGCATCAGTAATGCTGACGACGATGCTGATGTTGATGTGCAGGTTGTGAGTTCAACAAATGGTGAACTTCAGGGAGATGACCAGGTCGGGGGCCAGTCCAACGCACCAATCACAGCACAGGCAGATGTCGAAAATACAGAAACGACAAAGTACGTTGTCCCTATCTATACTCAGTACTTATCTCATCTAGAGCTGTCAAATTAACGCATTAATTAACGTGTTAATGCGTTAATAAATTAACGCACATTAAAAAAATTAACGCGCGTCAAAAAAAATTAATGCATGTACGTAAATTTATGTTAATTTGCTAAATTCTGTGAAACAAAAGTTCCAATATTTCGTTAAAGTGCTGTTATTTAACAGTTGATTGAATTCAAGTAAGTAAACTGTAGTTACTGTTCCATCACTACTGTAAATAAATAATTATTCCGACGACAGGCTAATAGATTTTTATGCTAGCTATGATGCCAGTTATTGTTAATTATACGTTTTAAAATGTGTTTCTAACTTTCTATATTCTGCAGGTGGGGCCCCCAAACGTCGCAGGGCTCGGGGTAATTGACTCCCTCTCGATGGACTTGCATGCGTTAATAACGCGTTAATTAATGCATTAAAAAATTAACGCAGTGCGTTATTGCACATGAAAAATTCATGCTTCAACAGCTCTAATCTCATTACTTTATTTTGCCATCTGTTATTATGCAGCATCCCGATAGGCCACATTAACAGTCTTTCTCATCTGTTTGCCTGTCTGTCCCATATGGGCTACTAAGACAAAAACGAAAAAAACACAGAAAAAGCAAAATGGGTTCGAATGTTCTCCAGACAACTTCCAGCTCAAAAGATTAACATACACTGTTTCTCAAAAAAACAGTCAAAACTGTTTTTTTCATAGCTTTATGAAATTTTTACCAACTTTAATAATTTTAGGCTCGCAAATGGCCGAGACAATTGATATATGTAAGGTGCATTCATTTTCCATTTCACCTAATTTATGTCAGTACATTATCGTGTGAAACATAGATGCGCCAAATTGCTGCATAATGCTAAGTTGTTGTCCAGTAAATGCTATAACGACTTAATTAAGCACACAACACACTAAAAAGTGAATGTGTACAGTGCCTTGTTTGCAAATTAGAGTTTATGCCTAAAGTGTCCCCAGCATACATAGAGACAATGGTTTAGAGGTGATTCCACAGCTGATAGTGGAATCAAAGGTTGACTGATCAAACGGCATTCACTTATCGATTAGATGTATTTTGAGCTCATCAGTCAGCTATTTTGTTGTCTGCTATTTTTATTGTAAAATATTTAACAGCACAACATTACTAAATCATGTGGCACCCTCTGTCAAAAGGATGATGCAAAGATGAGCAATCTGATACAAATAATCGCTGCGTAATGTACCAATTTGCAGCATTCATGTTCTACATGGTAGTGTGTTGACACAAAGTAGATGAGGTGGAAAATGAGTGCACCTTACACAATTCTGTTGTCTTGGCCCTTTTTGTGCCAAAAATTATCAAATTTCGTGGAAGTTTAAGAAAGTTATAGCACAAACAATTTTGACTTTTTTTGAGACATGGTATATGCATGTGTGCTGACAGTTAAACGTTGGTAATATCAAAACATGTTGGCACCAAGTGCTGACATGATATGTGGCCATTTTTTTCTAGTCACTCTGAGCATCTCAGGCATTGACGTTAAATTTAGTCATCACGCAGCATGTGATTATGCAAAATGTGGATGTTTCTTTGAGGTTTTTGATGTCCGTTCGTCTTGATGTTTGACCTTTTCAATTTATAATTGGCACACTCGGCATTCGTGCTTGGGGCAAACATTTAACAGAATAGTTTCAGTGTTTTACTGCAAATGCTGTTTGTGCTGCAGTGCTGGTTAGCTGTATTTCAGTGCCCTTATTCATGTCTGGTGTACTACATATTGCTAAAGTGATTCCAATACAATGGGTGATTTTACCATTTGACTTAGCCTCTCACTGATCCAATTTGCTGAATGAAAGCTGAAGCTAAAGCTAAAGCCTATACTTAGACCAAAGTTTAACTAAACTTCGGTCAAGTATGTACTTAGACCTAACTTTTGGACTTAGACTTGCAGCGAGCCTTTGCTCTCAGCAGCAGAAACTTCGGACTTGATCGAATGACTCAGCAAAATCACTTCATTTTGTGGTGAAAGCATGTGCTTAGACTGAACTTTCGCTCAGCAAATTTGCTCCGCGAAAGTCCAAGTCAAAAAGTGAAGTCACCTAATGCCATTTGTACTGTTGGTGTAACTGCAGATGCTGCTGCTTTTATTCCACAAAGCGGAAACGGAAATCGTCACGGCAACAGTAGCTGAAAGGAGCTGGAATGTACAAGTGTCACCAGCCATGAGTGAGTCTAGCAATAGCATCATCAGTATTATGACGGTCACCTGGCCAACCGACTGTGTCAGAGCCCCGGCTGTGTACATGCAGATGACATGTTCTCACAGTGGCAGTAGGTCCGAGACAATTTCTTTGTGATGCAAACGTGTGCCGCGAGATGCTATCTCATGATGTTAACAAGGACTTGAATGCCAAAGATAACGGGACTTTTTCTCAAGGACAAGGCCTTTACCTTGGTCTTGAAGTAGTCCTTGAGGACAAGAACTAATATCACTTGATATTAGTCTGTGCTGATTGATGATATTAGTGACAGGGTGATCATTTTTTTGGAAAACTGGAAATGTCGGGAAATTGCACAGTCGTGAGATAATCGTAGAGTGAAAATCTTTCTGGGATAAATCCGCTTATTGTTAGCTTTCATTTGGGACAGCATTGGTGTTTGCTATCATAATATTAGCATTGCATTTTAGATTGTGCATTCACTAGAGCATTGCATAGCATCATTATAGTGCTGCATTTCATCATCACACTGCTGGTTATGGTATGCATGATGTCGGTAGTTGCAACTTGCTGCGAAGTGTCCAGGAAATGCCCGGGATTTTCCCTGTGGTGGAAACTGGGAGTGGTCACCTTGTAGTCAGAGCTGTGTAGTAGTGTCTTTGTTCTGTCTTCTCAGTCTTTCTGCTATGTATGATGGACAGATCCCCAGAAACAGTTTTACACAGTGTAGAAGTTAGCCAGTGAGACTGTGCTATTGTGGTGGTATCGTTGATTTCCATTTGGAGTAACTAACAATGTGTTGGTCAGTGTGTCTTGACTGTTGTGGTAATTGTTCTATTTTATTTGTCATTGTTGATCCATTTGATGCAATTTCTGCCGTTGTTTCATTTTCGATGCATCTCTCTGTTGTTTCCGAGTCAGTTGCAAAGACTTCCATTTTAGTCAGTTGTTTCTATTGTCGTCATTGCATTGTGTATTTCGTATTGACAGATTTCAAGTGTGATTATTTCGTATAGCTTCCACGGTTATCCAACGATGATTGTCAGCATTGAAGCAGGTTTCATTTCTGTTGTGAAGTTTTTTAGGACTCCATGAATTTATCTTAACTGGTTCTGTGTGCACTGACGAGCTGTCGGTCAGATAAAATGGCCTGACGCAATGAATGGCTATATGCACTGCTGAAAATGTGGGTACATTTTGCAGTCGTACATTTTGCAGTCGCATTAGAAAATTTATGGACTTAATTCAATAATTTTTACGTGCGAAAGCAGAATGCTTCACGCGTCTGCCATCGTCTGGGCGTCCGTCCGTCCGTCCGTCTGTCTGTCACACTCGTGGACTGTATCAAAACGGTGCAAGCTAGGATCACGAAATCTTCACTGTGGGCTGCCCCAAGGTCTCTAGTTTATTGTGACAAAATTTCGTGCCACTGGGTGCAGGGGTTTCCCTCGAACGAGGGCGTCGAAAAGGGGTACCCCCCTAAAAAGACGTCATTTTGCCGTTATTGGCTCGAATAATTTGAAAACGGCAGATAGATACATACATGCTGCTTATCATAACAAGCGCTGGTGACCGGCTTTTTAAATTTATCAACATCGATGACCTTGAATGACCTTGAACCCTAAATATATTGATTTAACGTGATTTTTTGGCAATTTTTGGCTGCAAAAGAGTGAATTACGACGAAATGGATGGAGATAGACTACGATTACCTGCGAACAGGAACTGCTATAGGCTTTCGCACGTCTCGTGAGCTTTGCTCAAATTACTTGTTTTCACCCTAACAGAATATTGAAAGTGCACAGTGTCAGCTGGTGGCCAAATTTAAAGATGAATTTTGTGGCTGTGATTAGTAAGGTTGGTTCACATTTGGTGTAATTATTGTAAAAAAATAAAGGTGGCTCCTATCTGTGTAGTTTAGTATGGCGTGTTGTCCAGCGAGTGTGATGAATATACTCGATGCAACTTGCTGACTAAAGAACAGAATAGAAATTAGCATATATTTTCAACTGTGATTTATGCTTAATAAATATGTGAGAACTTATAAGGTGACCTATCGTTTTGCCGTCAGTACAGTAACCCAGTTTAAGTGATCGATAGACAAATGGATTTCAAGAAACTAGTTGAAGTTTACATGTTTGGAGAATGGCAGATTTATCCTGACACTGTCTAATGGCATACTTAGTTTAGTGAAGCTTACCTATGTCACCTAGGACAAGTCAACACCATCACAGCACTTTTGATTCAGAATGGCAACGTAACAATTGCTGCGCTATACCAAATTGGTTTTAGATTAGATTAGATTTGATTAGATTCATCATTCAATGGATTTTTGTGCTGTTTAGTGCAAGCTGGATTGCCCAAATACAAACAAGCTGCACAGGTAGCTAAGGCGTTGATTTTGCATGCTGTTCATTCATCTGCTGGAGGTAACTTTCGATATTCCATGTAGTTCTATCCGACAGTGCCAGTTCATTAGTACTTAGCAACGTGATAATACATGCATCTATGCTGTCTGTAGTTCACCCCCTGTCCTCCAATAGACAGCACTCTGAAATTAATGACTGTCTGGATGATAACAGGGAAGATTATTATAACTACCATTATTGTAAATTACATATGAACACATATAATATTTTAGGTTTAGCTCATTTTTTGTGTTTTGTGTTTCCGTAAAGGTTACACTTACGATTCCATTATTATGTGTTATGTGCATTCTGCCTGGAAAGGCCATCCCCGAAATGACCTATACTGTGTCGGGCAAGATGTTAAACCCTACTCACTGCACTCACTGTAGTCGAATGCATTGTATATCCTGTGCACTGCTACTTAGACATCTTACTGAGTGCTTCTCATGCTAGCGTTTGTTCGACTGTTGCAATTCAAGCACTCTCACATCTGCAACACAAACCTGCAACCCAGTTGACAATGTGATGTGCACAGTACACATGTACATAATACAGTATCATGGTCAGAATAATATGTGCCCAGAACATTGACGTGTGTAGGCCGCAATCTAATCATCTCATTTGTAGTCTGAGTCTAACCTCTCGCATCATTTTGTCGGAATCAGTTCATATCTTTGGAGTAATCCAACTGACAAAGAAGCACATTTCTGTTAGACCCCAAAATGTAGTCTCTTTCATGGGTGGAGGCAATGAAGGGTGACAACTGATATGATTGTGACCACCTGAAGCCGTAGCAGACGCAGCTAATTGCTGTTATCTTGGATCTGAATTTTTAACCTCTATTACGTAAAAAGTTTGCTCACGTTGCATAAATTTGTGGTCTGAAGTAACGTTGATAGGTCTGTGCGGATTTTTAGTGCAGACAGAGAATGGTAGTTGCATTATGATGTGTGCTTGCATGTCTGTGTGTTTGTGCCAAAATCTGTTAAGTTCACATTCCACTATGTGGTATTATCGACTGTAGTGGTGCATAGTCAGCACAGACAGTGTGACTCAAGCTTTGGTGGTTTAGTGTACAGTTGTTAGAACAGTCAGCCATTTGTGATGCTTTGTCTCCGAAGCTGGCAGCAGTTGGGTACTTAGTTCCATTGGTATTCTGACTAACAGGGAAGATTATTAGAACTACCATTATGTTAATTACATATGCACGCGTATAATGGAGTTCTTTAATTTTTAGGTTAACCTACCTCATTTTTGTGTTTTGTGTTTCTGTAAAGGTTAAACTTTCTGTTTATTATAAAGTTTAAACTTACCGTTCCATTATTGTGTTTGTGTGCATTCTGCCTGAAAAGGCCGTCGTCAAAATGGCCTATACTGTGTCGGGTGGGACGTTAAATCCTACTCACTCACTTTGTTGGTATTCCAACAATTGTTGTGTTACAGTACGCCTGCAGTTGTGGAAATAACATAACGGTTTGGGTCCGCTGTAGCCAAAGATGCAATTTATTCCTATTCCTAACCCTATCATTAACCCTAACCCTAACACTATCCCTAACCCTATACTTATGTGGGTATAGGCAGTATCAGAATACATGCTGCTAATCTTACTATTGTTTTCAACTTTGTAAAAAAATTTTACATTTGTTCGAAGTGAATGTTGAAGATATGGCAGCATGCAAATAGTTTTTGAATCACGTTAAATTTGGATTTAGTTTGGGTTAGGCATAAATTTGCCAGTGTGCACTCATCTCTGAAACATCCAATTAACTATGTGTTGAGCTGCTAACTCATTTGATACTTATATGTGTGTAATGTAGAGGAAATAATTACAAATGATGGCTAGTTCTGCCATGTGATCTCCATTAGCACTAGCGCTGGTTAACTTGATTGCTGCATGTCACATGCTTCATAATCTCAGTTCATCGTCACAAATGTTGATAACTCAATAGTCATTGTGCAATGTATTCAGTCGCTGACTTATTTTATGCCTTTTGCAAATTGTTCATCAGTGCCAGAGGTATTGTTTTTTCATACTCGTGCATTTATCAGTCGGTGATGGTGTTTCAGCAATTTTTCTGGCAGCTTCAGTGGATTTTTACCTAACCTGTCACTAACTAGTGCATCTTGCGACAAAGACGAACTCTCAAGCCTGCGGAATTTTACAGAAGTTAAGAAATGACTGATGATTAGTACGATCATTGGCTTTAAACTTTAAATATCACCGAGAAAAACCAAACTGAACTGCCTAAAACTGCGTCCATACTAATAATTACCATCGTTTATGGCACAATCGTAAATTAACACAATGGGGCTAATTGACAAATTGCACTTTTGAAAGGAAAAAAAGATCGATAATTTTCTTTTTATGTTGCTAGCATATCTGAGCGCCATGCCAGGATGCAAAAACTGAAGTTTTTGAAACAGAATAAAGCTTAGTTTATGCACAAATGGAAGGCCGTGGTAAGCCGCAGAATTTGGACAATTTTGCCGCGGTGAGCCGCGGAATTTTGCAGACTGGCCCACAGAATTTGGCAAAATTTACCGTGGAGAACTGTGGGCCCTAGTAATGACATGTGCAGTATACTGTTAGACATCTTTCATTCGTGTTGCCCGTTGTCAGATCATTGTTGCTACTAGTCTGTAGCTAGACTTACTGCATGCTGCTGAATTGAGTTCAGTGTTATCGATGAATGTGATTTTTGTGTGTATTTGTGTGTATAGTATTTTTCATTGCCATCGTCAGCATCGGTTTTTTTTGTTCTGCAGCATCATGTAGTCATGGCAGCAGTGAGTGATGTCTAACGTCTGATGAAGCTGAATTGTTTGTGCTAGTTTGAGAGAGTACTGTATCGAGTTTTGTTTCCGGCTGGTCCGGAATCTGGCCATCTGTGGCATGTTTAACAGAATTTGGCTATTGCAGAATTTTGGGCCGGTTTTTCGGATTTGGCCAGATTTGGCTACTTTCAGTACAGCTACAGTATGTGTGGACTTTCTGTAGCAAGAAGTAATGACACTAGTCTTGACTTGTCATAATTTCAATGATTTGTTGCTTTAGTGCATTTCCAGTCATGTGGGTTTTTTCTAGGGACTGGCGGAAATTGGAAACACAAGAATTTTTTTATGCCTAAGTGGTTTGTGTATAAAGTCATGTACAGTTGTGAATACTCGAGTGCAGCTTTGTTTTTAATGTAATGCCATGCCCTGTATATACACGGAATAAATAGCACATTTCTATCAGGTGCCAGCCCACTGATGAATTACTTGTATAGAGCAAACTGCTTCTGCTTCCATCGTTTCTTTCACTCTCATTTTACCCACTGCACATGTTAGACGTCGGCATTTTGGTGCCGAATTTCGACAGGCCAACTGGGCAGCCTCATAGCCTATAATTACTGTTTTGGAAAATCTTCCAAAATTTGGGATTTGATTTGAGTTTGTGTTTCTGTAAACGAAAATTGTATACGAGCGTATACACTGATTTAGAAACGCATTATTCGTTTTCTTTAATTAGTTAAATATGTTGAAAATGGTAAAAAGCTTTTTTGTGCAGTTTCATTCTTCTTGATTAGGAATGCATTTAAATTTAAAAGGACGAAAACGGTATTTCCATGCCATTTTTTTCATTTAGTCTTTCCCCCTCTCTCAGGTAGCTGCTCAGTATGGCCATTGCTTACTCGTATACTGCTGAGAATTATTTAGCCTAGTATTTTATCAGTATGTTGTCAGTAGCTGAAGCTGATGCTGCTGTGTGCACGGTCATAATGTCAGATGCTAAATGATTATAAGCTCTGCTGTTGTGAAGTCTCCGTCACGTGTTGATTGCTTTAGTCTCTGCCGATGGGAAGATACTGACAATTTCTAACGTGACAAAACGTGGCAAAACAATTACAAGGGTGCGACTTACATACTTAAACTCGTTTTCCTGTCATTATCCGAGAATCCACACTTGCTCGACTTTTCGTCATACCTGAATCACAAACTTGTGGCTGTCCAATCTCCATTGTTCTGATTTCCAGGAGGCAGGCTGTCATTACTTTCCGCTAGGCCCACTATTATCTTTTCCCGCCCAGATCTTCACCACTCTTTGGCTAGTACCCGTTTACACTGTTTGTTGTAAACAACTTGCCCAGAGTCGTACTTGGCTGCAACGCGACTGGGATTCGAACTAGCAACCTATCGATCATGATTCCGACGCCCTAACCACTGCTCGACCAAATTTTACTGTTAATTCTGCAAAAAACGTAATTTATTGTGTGCATTGTTTCTCTGCCGTTCAATTTCAGTGTAAGCACTGTCGTCTATAGAAGTATGCGTGTCGTTAACTCTACATATTAATATGATTATTCTGTCAATGTAGCATAAATATGTAAAATGCTGTATGTAAGTGCTCGTACTTACTGGAATTATGTGAACAATCATTGTTTGTGTGGTTTTGTTATATTACTGTCAGTATTGCGACATATGCACAGGCAAACAGAGTACTCTTAGCCAGGGTGGAAAACTAATTCGAAAAAACCTAGGTTTTTTAAGGTTTTAAAACCCAAAAGAAACCTCAAAAGTCCAATTGGTAGTTTTTTAGCGTTTATTGTTTGTTGTGAAATTTATTACATATATTTCAATTCATATATTTTAATGGTGATTTTTGATTACTTTATTTTGCTGTAGTTTACAGAAAACAATGCGTTTATGTGACGAACAGGGTGTATAAGATGTTTTTCCTGGGTCGTAATTTTGTGCGTGGTGTTCATTAAAACCTAGGTTTTTCCAGCCCTGCTTTTAGCGCTAGTCTTCTTCGTATGAGCGGCGTTGCGGTTGTTTGTTGCAAGCGATTTCTTGCACGAAGTGTGGACTGTACATTAGGCTACAGCTAGTCTATACACGAGCATTGAGCCTGCACTTTGATAAGACTACATTCCACTCCTCTGACTGCATGTGTGCTTGTTTTTTTAAAAAAAATAAACTTGTACATTCATTGCAGAGTAAAAGTTGCGTTATTCGTTGTCTGGTAGCAAAGAAACGACCACCGTGTTCTCCGAGAACTGAAACGAAAACAAGTGCGATGTCAGGTCTCGCTCGAGGCTAAGTACTGCCCACGGGTAGCCGCAGTCGCTTCCGCGGGCAGTAATAAAGTGGCTCCATCCGGCGAATGACATCTGATGAATTCATGCTAACTGGTTCAAGCAGTATCATGCACGTAAGAAACACAAAGCATGCAAAAACTCTTATGACCTTGATATAAATAAACGGATGACGAGTATTAAAAGCAGTTATTTGTAGCATACAAAATGAAGCTGATGTCGCATCACATATTGACGTGAGGCCAATAATAGAACTACATGTATACATTTTTCCGGGTGGGCCAAAAAAGCAGACGAAGAACGACGCCATTTAATAAAAATGATAAGGCCTACGTGAGTAAACAAAAATTGCAAATATAATGCATAACAACAGAAGAAACTCGAATGCCAACATGGTGTCACTTTTTAGGCCCACCCTGTGTATTGCGTAAAATGCAGTATGATTGTGCACTTTCATGATGTGTCTGCAACTTTCCCGTCGCGGAAGTTTCGGTGAAAGTCGGCGTAATGGAATTTGGGCTTCATTAAGCTAATCAAACGCATTTGTAGGCCCTATAGGCCTAGCGCCATAATCGCGTACGATTTGCTGTACAACGTCCTTTAGGCTTAGCCCACAACAAGCTGCTCAGCAAATCCATACCGATTTTTAATGGTAGGCCTACAATAAGTCTTACCAAAACAGTTGAAACCCAGACAACAGATCACTGTGAAAATACTGTGGACAGCTTGTTGTCGAAAAAGTGCACAACAGATTGCAGTAAAGTGGAGCGGTGTAGAAGTATGAAAGTTGCTAGAGACGAAGCTATTATACAACCAACTAGCCAAAGTAAGCAAGTCAAAAATTTTAAGATCAAGGAGATCACGAGACACCATTCAGACCAAGACCGCCAATTATTCCAAACCGTAACAACACCCATTATCGAGTCGACGGACAGTAATGATTGTTATTTTGCAAATAAAATATTGAATATGTGAATCAATTTTCGACGATCAAACCAACTCGAGACCAAGAGTTTTAGACCGAGGTCGAGACAGCAGTTTCTGGCAGCGGCGTCGTGGGTGAAGGCAGGAAGTTGCAATTTTTCGACAGAATTCCAACAAGACAGCTGCAAATTTCCGACAATTCCCCCCCCCCAAAAAAAAAAATTCCCCCAAACAGGGAGGGGGAGGTTTCAGCCCCAAATTTTGCATTTTTGGACGCAAATTTTGCGACAACAGAAAAGATTTTCCGACAAATTTACGACGGCTCAAAATTTTGGAGGGGCACGTT
>Ga0209671_1006269_pt1 | contig 12177 bp, 8 predicted proteins | sample WorMetHERISLAND2_2_FD_187401 | JGI IMG/M metagenome (GOLD analysis project Ga0209671, IMG submission 187401) | Marine gutless worms symbiont microbial communities from Max Planck institute for Marine Microbiology, Germany - Olavius geniculatus... | ecosystem: Host-associated > Annelida >...
CGAATTTACGAAAAAGCTTTACGGTTCCTGAAACTAGAGTCTTCCAGGCAGCCGATGGTGAAAATTTGGAGATCCTAGCTTGGACCGTTTTTGCCTGATCCACCCGTGTGACAGACAGACGGACAGATGGACGGACAGAATTGCGATGGCTAAGACGCTCTGAAAGCATAGCTGCTTTCACGCGTAAAAACAGTATTTTATTAATAAAACTGCAAATATAAATGTACAGAACATCAGTTTATACACTTGTTAACAGCAACATAAAAGAAGTTGCACATTGAAAACAGCAAAAATCACAAAAGGTGATATTATTCAGCAGCACATTGACACACAGTCAGTGTGATACGGGCAATATCACCTTTTGTGATTTTTGCAGTTTTCGATGTGCAACTTCTTTTATGTTGCCGTTAACAAGTGTATAAACTGATGTTTTGTACATTTATCATAGTAAATGACAAAGATGCAATGTTGTTGTTTTGGTTGTTGCACAGTCTGGTTGTGTGCAACTTGTATCCATTCTCACAAACTGTCTCCGCAGGAAATGTGATCGCTGATGAAGCCGTCGAACAGATTGATATCGGTATTGCGTCGCAAGTTATATCTTCAGCAGTTAATAAAGAAGTTAACTTTTAGTATGTTATGCGTTAGTCCGGCAGCATTTGACTCAGATGCTTAGGCTTTACGTGTGAAATAGTCATGTTGCCAAATGCTTTCGTAGAATGTAATTATGGTTTGTCTCTTGTTTGTGTTTAACATGCTAAAATGTTGTGGATGATTTTTGCGACATCATTTCACAGTTGGAATATGTTGGCTTTGTTGAGAAGTTGCTAAAAAATTTGCGCAGCTGTTTTTTGTGCTTGAAGTAAATCTTGATATGAATCAAAATATGCACTGTTTAAAAGTTTGCATTTTTATTTATGGTCTATTCATGTTTGTCAGTTTTTGTTCATATTTTCTTATTTTTTTTCAGAAGCGTCTTATTTGAAATATTATTATCTATTGCACAGTGTTTTTTGTTTTATTATTATTTCCCAAACTTTGTTACACTGGTTCTTTGAATGTTCATTTACCGAGTATGGGTATTTACAATGATTTACAATGGCTGCCAGTCATCGTACTTTGTGCATCTCTGGCAGCCTTACAGTTTAGTTATTTGTAATTGACAGATTGTTGCTGTGTTTAGCACACTGGCCATATGTGTAGTAACTTATGTTTTCACTTTTTTCTACTTTTTAATTTGTTTCAGTGGTATTTTCATTTTTGAAATTCTTCACTTTTTTGAAACGGAAGGAATTGAGGTCGAATTTCAGCAATATCCATTGGGGCATATGACCACATTTATTAAAGACTACTTGATGAATCTGCAGCTGAGGACTAACACTCTCCCAACTAGACATACAGCGTTGGGTGGCCTCACTTTGTGCTATGCTTCAAATTTCTAGTTTTTTGGGAAACAAATGCAATGCTGCTGCTGCTGCTGTTCTGTGCTGAAGTGTTGTTTGATAACAATGTAGTCATTACGACGAGCTGTGCTGCTTGTGGTAGGTGGAGTGACTCTGTTACGTGCAGCGGCTAAGAATCATGCTCGCGTCACTGTCGTCTGTGACCCAGCTGACTATGACAGGTCGACATTGCACACTTTGACTGTTAGCTGACTGATGATTAGCAGCACAACAGGAATTGGCGATTAATTAGTAAACGTAAATGTAAGCAAACAAGTAAACAGTCAGTGCATCATTTGTTTGCACAGAAAAGTTTTCAAGTCATTGCTGTTTGTCACATTTGGTATCGTCACATATAGTGGTCTAAATATCGACCTTTTTGCCAGCATACTAGCTCATTGCGCATGCTGATATTTTTCATATATTTTAGTGCGAAGTGATGAAATCTTGTCAATATATGTACTGAAGTTACGAGAACCCCCCTATAAGCGCAAAAATCTTGCAAAAAATCTCCTATGCAAGCCGAGTTATAGCCAATTTTGTCCCAGATTTCGTTGCCATGGCAATGGGGGTCAACTGGTGGTAAATATAAATGTCACTGTTAATTAGGCCGACCTTGAAAACCATATCCTAGAACCAAAAATTACGACTCTATCTTGCACACAACCGAAGTTATGACAGTTTAAAGAATTTTTAAATTTTCCCCATAGGTGCCATTGTGATTTTTTCGAATTTTTTGAATAAATATGTCTGAAATTAAATTAAGTTTGCCTTTTTCCATAGACTTTGAAGGTCGTCCTTACAACACTCACACTACTGTGTGAGGTGTGATACAGTGTGTGAATTGTGTTTTAGTTGACATACCAAGATTAGAAATTTTCCAAAGAATTTTTAAAAAAGAATTTTGAAACTGGGGTGCTTAGATCACATCTGTATGTTTTACAAAGATAAGTCAAGAAGAACTTCAGGGAAATGCAAAGAAAGCTGTGAAAAATTTAGAAGAAAAAAACTTCTTTGGAATTTCTAAGTCATCTGATGTAGGAAATTCTTTGGAAAATGTTTTAGGAAAGTTTCAAAAATTTGTCCCCAGGCTTTGTTAAGTGTTGTTGTTGCCTTTGTGTTTCTGACGTGTGTTAGAGTTGCTGTTCAGATGCAGCGCTCAGATGAATCTGACACTTCACTGGACACCAGACAACAGCTGGCACTCAAGGTTCACTTGTAGTATACCATTGATAACTTGGACCACAGTAATTTGGCAAAATGTGGAATCGCTGTGGCGTGTTATGTCAGCCCAACTTCTTATTTGTTTTTACAGTTTTAGACTTATATCGAATTTTTGTGTTTTGTGTTTCATATCAGGTTTTTTCTGTAAATGTTGAGCTTTCTGTTGCATTATTATGCTTATGAGTGAAATGACTCATTATGTGTTGAGCAAGACATTTAACCCTACCCACTCACTTCTTATTTGTATTTGTCAGGTGACAGTTTGCTGCAATATGCAACTGCATGTTTTGAGGCCCCCTATTCCGAAGGTCCATTGTGCAGATACGTGCCACAGTGCTGACGTTTTAAGTTAAGGTTAGTATTAGGGTTGGAGGTAGGCTCAGCCTTAGCATTAGGCTTAGGGTTAGTGGAAATAGTGGACCTTTGGACTAGCGGACCCAACTCCAGAGTTTGAGTCCAAATGTCCCTTATTGTGGGGCACCAATTAGGACCCCATTTAACACATTGGATCCAGCAAGCGTACCTGCCAAATGACATTTAAATTCGTTGATTGGTTTAAGCAGGGGGCACGAATGTGACAGACGACAGACAGACAGACCATGCTATGAAGAAATGTGTAGGAATGGGCTCAATCGTTTGCACTGCAAGAGGCGTTCTGCTTAACCCATTTTTGCTCGAATTATTTTGTGATTTACCATCAGAATGAGTGTTCCATTTTTGGAACTGTGGGGAAAAAATGGGTTAAGCAGATAAAATGACGCGACACCATTATTTCGTAGACTGACCTCTAGTGTTCGTATACAGCAGGTCGCGGTATACAATAGTGGCTCGCAGCACGGGGGACGCCTCGTGTATGCGACTGCATGCTTCTTCGTGGCCGGGGGACCGGAGCCTCAGGAAGGTGGCGGGCTTGGTCAGGCCCAGACCGTGATGGTCTAAAGGTGCCTACGGCACCAAAGTCCCGATGAAGCGCCCGCCGGCGTGCGTGGAGGGGACAGTGTCCATGAAAGAGCAGTTTTGCTTCATTTTGCTTCGTTGCATAATACTTTCCATAGCTTCTAGGCAAGACAAAAATGCAATTTGTCAGGTTTTTGCAATGATTTTGTCCAGTATTAACCCGCAGCACGAAGCAAATTAATTGTAGTAGATAGCGTACTCAATGCTCCATATGCACTGATTGTCCATTAATAATAGTATTGTGGTTCATAGCATGGTGATAGTCATAACTAGCATCACTACAGACCTACAAATTATTCACTTACTTCATTATTTTAGACCATCGTGAATCACCACCAAAGTTTGCTGTGGCTGTTTAGTTAGTTTATTAACATGACACGTACATGGTAAGAATATTATAATTTTGTTTTATATTGCAGATTATGACTTAAATAATTTAACTAATTTATTTTGTGTCGTATTTTAGTACTGGTAATTTAATTCTTGTGGCGTGGTGCAGGCGTTTGTGCACGTGGAGCAGTATGACGCAGCAATATCAGATTACTTTCGGCAGCAGTTTGGCACCAGCTTATCACGACTTCCATTACGCTATGGTACCAACCCACATCAGAAGCCTGCTCAGCTTTATACTACTTTGCCTCAGCTGCCCATCAAAGGTAAGTTCTGTCAGAGGAAGCAAGCCATCGAGTAATGACAGAATGAAACTTGTAGTATCGATGTCATTCAATATGCAAGGGGTTTTTCGGTACTGGTAACAAAACTCGCAGCTGGTACTCCAGAACAAATTCCCTACAAAAGATGTATCAGATATTTTTCATATTTTGAAAATCATCACAATGATGCCATTTTGTAACTTACTTTGGTACAGTCCTCATACATCTAAGGCATTGGCCATAGTTCTAATCTCATAGTAGCCGTGCTGCGGAGTGCAATTTCTAAAATCGGCGGTGCATCCTCTATCTGAGTGTCATCTTTCGCATAAATTTTAATTAATTCATCAACACTGCCAATAACCCAATACTAGCATCGATACTTCAACTTTTACAGGCGATTATAAACAGTATTTCGATTGGTTGGTGCAGGATTTGAAAATTTTACATGAAGCTGTACGTGAAAATAAGATAGAGATCAAGGAAGAGGATAAAAAACGATATGATCAGAGGAATGCAGTAGTAACTCCAACTTATGCTGTAGGCGATCATGTTTTAACTTTTATTGTATGATAATAGGATCCGCCCTCATTCTGACCAAGTACTAATGCATAGAAGCTATTGAAAGAACGCATATGAAATAGAAAGAAGGAGTTTCTCGTGCTTTTTGCCAACGGCTTCAAGGCCTGGGCAGATTTCGTCACGCCTGGCCTATTGCAGCGTTATAGACTGCTACAAGAACGACAGAGACAGAGAAAAAGAGAACGAAGAAGAAGAGGACAGGACGGATGATAGCGTGCTGAACTCTTAATCATATCAGCATTGCTGTGTAAGAGCAGACTGTTTTATACGGTGGTGTGGTGCAGTATTGTATGGTATTATATGGTAATACGGAAGTGAATGCAAAAAAACAGTGAAATTTCTATACTGTTTTCTGCATTCAAATCTAGGGTCGATCCCGAGCTAAATTGATAACCAATTAAACAGCAATTAACACAATTAACCGAACACATAACAACTGCAAACATTTTGGCACATTCCGTGCCAGCCTAGCTGTAAAAATGTGGCTGTAACTGCTCAGGGACCCAAAATCTAAAAAATTGGCGAAATGACCCATATGTGGCTAGTACCGCTCTCTTTTCAACCCCAAAGTTGAAAATTTTTTCTTTGCTCTGCATTACACAAGGCTAATTATTCAGGTGAAAAGTTTTTTCTTACCCTTTACAGCTTAGCCGCAATACAACCGTTACAGATGACAAACAGGTAGAATTACCATAGCTAATACGCATTATAGCTAGCTCTCATGCATAATAAATGTACATAAGCTACATTATGTTATGTCGTACGCCAACTATGGTGAAGTCGAAACCATGCCACTTGTACATTGCTTATTCACGACTGCTATATGAATAGTACGAATTTACAATATATTTGTGACCAATTTGCAGCAGTGTTTATGCTAGATAGGATTTGCCCACATGTAATCTGCTTCTGTAGTTTTTGCACCACTATTCAGTGATGCAGTCTACCGAATAATATAGAAACACAGCAGTCGGAATTTGGACACCGACTGTTATTGCTATCGAAGTACATTTTCTCAAACCAAAAAAATGCCTTGCAGTAGATCACTACGACTATTACTTAAGTACAGTGCACAGTGCATAAGTGCAAAATAACACCGTCCAATAGTGGACCCAAATCAGTGTGCTGATTGGTGCAGTGTTGAATGGATCTCCGGGTTACATCAACCTGCTGGATGCGCTGAACGGCTGGCAGTTAGTGCGTGAGTTGAAGGCAGTGCTTGGTCTACCGGCAGCGACGTCATTCAAACACATCAGTCCGGCTGGTGCTGCTGTCGCTGTCCCGTTGACTGATGCTGATGCTCGACTGTGCATGGTCGACGACTTGAAGGACGCGCTCAGTCCACTCGCTGTGGCTTACGCACGTGCACGAGGTAAAATTATATGTGGTTCTGTTTGCTCCCCACAGCATAAAGTATACTGATATTTGCAAATTCCTAGTTTTAAATGTTTCAAAAACTTACCTGTAGTAAAATATATCATTATTATTCGAACAAGAAACTAAAATTGGATTGTGGTAAGTTGCCGTGGATTTTTAGTGGATTTTTAGGTGAGTTTGCCAAAAAAAAACTACCACATTTTTTGGTATGTACCAGGTGTTGCATCCCTACCAAATATCGCTTTGGCATATGCACGAGCACAAGGTAAAATAGCAACACAGAAGAGATACTTAAACACTGAGTGCGGAAAAAGATCCGCTAAATATGTCTCTTGACTGACACTTAGTATTTGTCTAAAGCTCTCTCACTGACAGACACGTATTTGCAGCATTTAATGACAGCTAGCATTTCTTTTGCTGAGTTATTAATTGAATGAGTGCCAGATAATCGTTTGTGTGCAATGTATTGTCAGTGTCAAGCACCGTATTCGGTGCTTTTGCAGAATACTAAGTGTTGTAGCCAGTAAAAAGAATTGTCAGAGTTTGTACAGGGTTCTCACTGGTCCTAAAAAGTCATGAAATTTGACTTTTAATTTTTCAGGACCTGAAAAGTCTTGAAATTGTACACGGGTGCTGAAAAAGTCATGAAAAGGTCCTGATTTTTGCTAGTGTTATTATGAAAAACCAAGAAACTGAATCCGTAAGTTTTTCCAGTAACATTTGTGCTTAATAATTACTGGAATTGCTTATGTGTTTGACATGAAATAAATTACTGACTTATTTTTGTATACTACTTATGTATCATGTTTTCTCACTAAAATAACTCATGTGCTTGTAGTTTAGCTAATTGCATCGATGGGTTTTTCTTGTTTTTATGGTGCTGAAAAAGTCCTGAATTTTGATTCTGTTATTTGATTGGGAACCCTGTTTGTAGTCTTTTGTTGGTATCTCAGTGAGTAAGCACTTTCTGTTCATTGGCGATGTGATTGGCGTGGTGGTATTTTTGCAGCAGGAGATCGGATGTCGTCATTCGGTGATTTCATAGCGTTGTCTGACATCTGTGACATCACCACGGCACGTGTTATATCGCGAGAGGTCGGTGTTTTTGCGACTGGCATAGACAAGAGGGAGGGAGGAGACAGCAGTGCAATCCCCAGACGAGACATGAGCATGCATTTAAACTGCACTAAATGTGGTCAGTTGATTCCCAAGAAAATGACTAAAATTGCTGCCACCAGAGCTGATATTTTAACACCATATTTGATTTTGGCCAGAGCTCCGCCCCTGCAGACCCTGCTAAAGTAGCTCACAGTGCTCACTCAGACTTTCTAGCTGGATTTTAGGGGGTTTTACTCTTAATAAGATGGAAAGACAAAACAGAGGTAAGTGGAAGAAAGGGAAGGGAAGGGAAAGAAGGGTTGGGGAAGGGAAGGGAAGGAAGAAAAGAGAAACTCTCAGCCTCAGGGCCCGAAGGGACCATGGTCCAGCTCTGAATATTCGGGCAAGTTGCCTTCTCCGCCCCCCGCTCCCCTAAACAAAATAGTCAAAATAGGCGTAGGGCCTATGGATTGACTTGTTAGAGTATATGTGGATAAAATTAATTCAGCACAAACAGATTTGAAAATTTAGCACAAGACATTTAATTTTTTGCGTCGCACTTTCTTTTTTTCATTACAAATTTATTGTTACTGTTCGATTATTAATAATGCTGATAAATTACAAATTAGCGGCTGTGTGATTGGTGAAGGTGTCTGATGGAATCATTGCTCCTGGATATGATGAAGCTGCACTGGAAATTCTTCGCCGAAAGAAGAACGGTTCATACTGTGTCATAGAGGTCAGAGAACTTTGTACTTGAGAAAATTCGTTTTTAATTGCTTATTACTGTTTGCAGTACCAGGTAGTTACGACAGGATTGTTTCAGCGAGGTCGCTAAGTTTGTTTGTTTGTCTGTTTTTTTGTGTTATTATGGGGCCGTCCTGCGTAGAAGGATGCCCCATCATGTGTTGATCCTGTCCGTCTGTCTGTCCCGTGCCTCCACCTAGAGGGAAAACGAAAAGGCCTACGAATACCAAACTTAATAGGAAGGGTCCCTGGGACACCAGCACCCCGTGGACCAATTTCAAGGTCAAGGGGTCAGAGGTCAAGGTCACAACGGTCAATTGCGTTGTTAACTTTAACATCTCTATGTTTATTGTTTACTGTTTACATACAGTCGTTGACAAAACCATAGATTACTTTGTACTTTTGAGATATTAGCTAGTGATGGGCAAATATTGAAATATTATTCCCTCCGTCTAACTCCCGTCTAACACGTACTCAACTGCAAGGATGGCCCCATAGCGGGCAGCCCCTTAATGGCCGCACCCTCTTGTTGTGATAACTCCTGAATCACTGCACTTAGCTTGATGAAATTTTGTCTGAACAATGAACATGTGTCTTAATATATGTAAAAACTTACCAGTTTGCATCTGTATGTAAGGATGATGTGATTATATCAGTCCTCTAAAACAGCAAAAATCATTTGGGTAACCTTAGATAGGGCTATGCATATGGCGTCCTTACAAGCTGACTTTAGTTGGTGATTACCTTCATTTGATGTTATTTGTCGTATTAGGCCTACTTGCCCAATGTTTACTGATTAACGTAGCAGCCGAAAATGTTTCTGTTAGCCTATGGCTTAGCTAACAAGGAAGCAAAAATATGACCTGTGCCGACACAATATTCGGCTAACCGCGCACTCGTAGGCCTATGCATACAAACTGTCCAACTGCACAGCACAACCCTAACCCTGATATTAGACACTTTAAAGCTGAAAGATGGTGTAGCAGCTACTGTGCCATGGAGAACATTTACATCAATCTTGGATTTTATGCCTTATTGCTTGCGTTATGAACGCGTGTAAGTAAGTAAGTAAGATTATTTAGAAGGCGCAATTTTACAATAGCCACAATGCGCCGCACTCTGAACGCTCGAACAAAAATGTCTTTAATTGCTGTTTAAACTATTCAAAGTTAATGTCAGTTAGTCTCAGATGAGCTGGCAGACTGTTCCACAGCCTCGGACCTGCAACAGCAGAGCATCTGTCTCCGTAGCTGCTGCAGGTCCTTCTGACGACACATGTCCTTGAGTTGGCAGAGCGCAGCTGACGACGACCTTCGTCGGAGACCAGCTGACAGTCGGCGGCCAGGTAAGGTGGAGCCATACCGGACAGTGACAAGTAGACCAGAGTGGCCATCTTAAAGTCCAGCCGACACCGAACTATCTGGATCACATACCGGTAACGATAGTACCGTGGCGCCACCTTGTGAATGATACAGACTTGTGTTGCAGCCCGAAATCGGCAATAAAATCCACAAAACCCCCTATTTTGGCGTTCAAGATCATTCAAGGTATGGAATTCGGTGCCAATCGAGAGCCAGTGTATGACTTTCTATTAGTGATTAATAGTAACATAGGCCCAAAGGTGCCATTGTAATTTTTTTGAATTTTTCGAATAAATAAATGAGAAATAAAATTATTATTTTGTAACAATAAAAAGGCACTTCCTTGGACATAACCGCATCATTTGACGTATTAAGAGTAAAAATCAGTCTAACGGACTCGCCTGTAGGCGAGTTCAAGAACCAAAAAGAAGTGTAGTAAATTTCGAACAGAAGGGGTGTATATTTCACCTATATGGGGAGCAAAAATCCCTGGGTGGATTGAACCAAAAATTTTTTTGGTGGTCGGCGTCCACGACCTAATCACGCCATTCAAATTTGGTGACGATCGGTTTAGGGATTTTTGGTTGGCTGATGGTCAAAGTTTGCATTTTCCCATAGACTTTGAAGGTCGTCCTTACAACACTTACACTACAAGATCCCTATTAAACATCATGGTCACAGGTCAGAAGACAAGGTCACAGAACTGGACCTGCCTGTATTCAGATAGACGTTGCCTTTGAGCCAGAGTCAATGGAGCTAGTGGAGCACTACTACTACTGCTAATACTACTAATACTACTACAATATTGCATGCTGTTGACTGTATACAGATGGATGTAGACTATGAGCCCAGGTTGATGGAGCTACGCACAGTGTTTGGACTTGAGTTGCAGCAGCGGCGCAATGATGCCGTCGTTGATAACAAACTCTTCACTAATGTCGTCACCAACAGAAATCACGTAAACTCTTGCCACTGTTCTCATATCGACTTTTTTGAGTTTCCTGGAAAAATGTTTTGACAGTCCTGGAAAGTCTTGGAAAAGTCTTGGATTTTTTTGATCGCACAAACGTTAGCAGCATTGAAATCTAACCATGGGTCATCTTTTTAGCTATGGTTTCCATGACTTGTGATCATTAAGTGAGGGAAGTTTTTTTTTGAGATATTCACTGATAATTTTAGGTGATGTGTCAGTTGTTTTTTGTGTTTTGTTAATACTGCAGTTAATACACAGTGTGTGCATTATATTTAGTGAGGCTGTCTGCTGCTGTCGAAAGGCTAAAGTCTCTGCAATATTTTGAGGCTTGAGACACCCCCAGACAGATATCACAGATTTTAGGGTAAATCCACTCAAACATAACCCAATGTTCTTTCTTGTTTTTCTAATAACGAAATATTTTATCCTGGCTAGTTTTTTAAAACTTAAACCTACAGATTTACAAATATTAGTTTATTATTACAAATATTAGAACTATATTTCATGTTTTCATGCTATGGGAGCAAACAAAAACTCATATGAATTAGCCAACTCATAACTGTAGAAATTCCGAAACCCATCAACTTGGGTCTTTTTACTATAACCTTAAACCCGCCAAAAAACTCAAAACGCAAAAAAAATCGCTGGTTTGAGTTTTAAAAAACAGGTTTTTTGCTATGGTGTTGTGCTTAGATTTCGGAGTCTGCTCTGCGTGATTTGATCGTAGCAACTCTTGCGGTGAAGTACACTCAGTCAAACTCTGTCTGCTATGCTCGCGACGGACAAGTATGCATTCTTTTTGCAACTGCTACTTATCGAATCATTAAAGCATCACAATAATGATTACTCAGTCGCTTATTAAATGTTAGCGTTGCTTACTAATTATTGGCGAATTATTGCAATAATGATTACTTTATTGATTGTTCAGTATTAGTGTCTTTGCTTACTGATTGGTGAAGTTGCAATAATGATTTACTTTGTTGTGAATTTTCTTCAATTTTCTTGCATCAGTGCAAGAATTTAGAAAATTGGTCATTACTTGGTGAATTTATGACAAAAATCTGACGGTTTATTTCTGTGACTTACAGTGTACATTATGTGATAACAAGTGATAGGTTTTGTCTAATAGAGCTAGAGTCTCATTTTTGAACTGTTGGAAACTAAAATAAGTAGGAAAGCATTAACCTTGTCTTACAGAATAAAGCTGCATAATAAAATGAATTTGAATGAAAGTTGACAGTTAAATTAGATGTCACATGTGACATTATATACAGGGTGGGCCAAAAAACTGGACCTGTTTGAGCGTTAATAACTCATCGATGGTTAGTGGCAGAAAGACATGTTGTACGTCAAAAGTTTCAGACGTTAGACACTTTAAATAAGCGACAAATTTGCATAAAATTTGCATCAATATTTGTCACCCCCGAAATTCTGCCAAATTTGACTGTAACACATGGATTTAACATGGATATTTGAGCTTTTATAACTTATCGATGTTTATTGATAGAAAGGCACGTAATATGCCAAAAGTTTTGAAATTGTGTACAGAAGAACTGTACAACATGCATATCTCAGCATTTAAATATTCTTTGCCTGATTTACACAAATCTGCATCATCATCATCATCATCATCGACAACTGTGGGCTCAATGCCCGTTGGTGTCTGACGCCATTCTTACTATCGCTGCCCACCGCTGCCTATCTAGGGCAGCGTGGCTTAACTCCTGCAGGGTTGTCCCACACCACTGCTCAATGTCATCTGACCA
>Ga0209671_1006271_pt1 | contig 12174 bp, 6 predicted proteins | sample WorMetHERISLAND2_2_FD_187401 | JGI IMG/M metagenome (GOLD analysis project Ga0209671, IMG submission 187401) | Marine gutless worms symbiont microbial communities from Max Planck institute for Marine Microbiology, Germany - Olavius geniculatus... | ecosystem: Host-associated > Annelida >...
AGTGTAGGCTATTGCATATTCACATATGCAAATGAGAAATTCAAAAACGTATTTGTTAAAGCTTTCACAAAATCAGATGGCACGAGGCTTCACTTTGGCAAACCTAGCTAGAGACTGGAAAATTGTCATGCAACAGTGAGCCTGATTCTATGCTGTTTGCGTTAGCGCTCCAAATCGTTTTGGTGTAGAGCTATATGACGTCATAAATTACAACAACGTCATATCCGCAACCGACTCATTTTAGTTTGTAAAGGATGTACGTTTCACTGATGTATAGATTGTAGAAATTATTATTGTCTAATACGTCGAGGCCGGAAACTTTTGGGATGGCCCTGGTAAACCATGCTGAACACAACCAACCAAGAAAAATCTTTATTACTTTCTGTGAACACAATACCACGAACTACACGAATTTATCGCATTCCACTGGCAAACAAAAGCTAGCTTATTTTTATCTGTTGAAATTGCACACCCCCAAGTAGCCTAGACTAGCGTATTCCTAAATGCAAATCCACTGTCGTCGACGGTCAGTCGCATAAGCCTATAGGCCTACACTGTCGTAATTGTTTGGTCACGCCTAAGTTCAACCGTGAGTAGAGTTAACAACCCGTTATACCACCTCAGACATAGTGGTAGAGATAAGCGCAGTACGAGCGCGACCGCGGAATAAATACAAGAATCAAATAAAACGATGACAGCGACCTGATTTAATGCACAACGTGTCACCGGAGGCTATCAGCACCGCCCATACCACGGTAAGCCTACAATGTATAGGCCACCCCTCACAGATAACCCGTGACGTCACAGTCAATTGTATCGGAGTTAATCCCCGCCGGGTTATCAGTTCACGCTTGTCGCATATACGTCAGGGGACTGCGTGGAAGCTGAGTGGATTAACAATGCGATGCATAAATCTTCACGTCTGGCGTTGATGTCGACGACACGTGTTATAGCGACTTCTCGACCGGCGTTTGGACAATCCTGCCTTTGGCTTGTTCCGCCATGTTAACCCATTGCAACGAACGGAAACAACCACAGCAGTCACCGACCGTTATAATTAACCGCTATGAGCGAAGATCACAATGCAAAACTAGAAGATCATTAGGAGAGCGTAAACCAATTATGGTTAAACCAATTATGCCAATTTCTGCCGTTGTGTTCTCCAGAGTTTGCAGCCGTGTAGCGGTCTTGATAAAAAAAAACAGTGACTGGCGTTAAAGAGTTAATGTGATCTGTATTCGTGATGATGGACTCTATAATAGGCGCCTGTAACGTATGTCGAGATGACGCCACCGTTTATCGTGACGTCACAGCGTTGCTGCAGTTAGGGACATCAATATAAAAGGTGGGTGACCGTAATATTCGGATTGTTCTGTTGTTCGTTCATTTTCATTCATGTTATTACTTTCTTCGATAGCGACGACAGTAGCCTACTGTTTTCAGCATCGTCGCTAAGTTTGTTTCTCTGTTTCTCCGTCAACACGATAACTTATGGACCGCTGCACTTAGCTGGGCAAAATTTTGTACATCGACAACATCTAGAACACTATTAAATTTCAAGGTCATAGTCAAAGGTCAAGGTCACGTGGGTTTTTGTAAAATCGTCATGATCGTTTTTTAGATCAAAAGTAGGCTTGCCAATCTTTTGATTCGAACGATAAATGTTAAGCTATGGCAACACGTAACTAAAGTCGGCATTCTGGTGCAATTACATTTTCGTGACGACATTCAACGCTCAGATGTATGCAACTATTTAGCTGTAGTCGTTCAGCCCTTGGTCTTCTGGGTTTACCACGCACGGTCCATGGTGTATTGGGCTTAATAGTAGAGTACATAGAGAATCGAGACGATGAAAGGAACGACACGGCAATGACATTCGCATCGCAACTGCGCGGACTGAATGGCTGCCAGCGCGTCGGACCAATTTGTGGACGAGCTGCTGCACTTGGTAGGACATTTTCAATAAGTCTGCACATGCAGTTAGTAATATCCCGCGGGACGACAGGAAGAATGACTGTGGAGGTGATTGTGTTACAGTGTCTGTACCTCTCTGTGTTGCCTTTAATGCCCCTGTACACGACGGAGGAGACAGCAAATCGTGATTGGTCGAATGACGTAATCAGTAACCATCGTGGTATATTTAGTCCTAGTAAAATACTGCTGGTTTTGGCTGTTGCATATCAATAAATCATTTTATAAGACTGTAAAAGGTCAAAAGGCTAAAGGTACTGTATTACTCTGTATGGGAAACCCATCACAGAACTACAGAGCGTCACCTGCCATAAGCCCTATGGGATCTCATAGTGTTACCTGCCACCCGACACAGGTGAACGTGCTCCGCTATAACCCCAGCCAGATTGGCCGGTACTCGACTTATTACCTACCCAGAAAGGATGAAAAGCTGAGTTGACTTTGGCGGCTGGTTACATACCGAGATGGTTCACCTGCCCGCAGACAGTCACCCATCAAGGTACTAATCCGGACACAACGCGTTACCACTACGCCACGCCACCAAATGTACGTAGTTTCATAAGTGGGACATTGGGGGTAATACAGCATTAAAGACTGCACTAAAATACCCTCTCGCCTCACTCCATGTAAATAGAACGTAACGCCACAGATATGAAAGAAGTGTAGGAATCGTCAGAATACCGTGGAGCTGGATGTCCACTGAGGCACGTTCAATGCTTGCTCAACCGTGAAGTAGCAGCGATCTACTAGTAGGCTTACTGCATGTGAAGAACACCCGGCGACGTACACCGGCTACACCTCTCCCGCTGGTTCCAACAGCGTCAACGTGCGACCGATGTCCAACGAATGCTAATTGGCATCCGAAGTCATACGGAATAAACTTGAACAGATGCGTTGGGTCGGCTTTAATTAACCACGACTTTATTACGTTATTAGCACACACAGTCACTGTGATGTGACGGCGAAAGTGTTCGTTTACGTTGTCTATCAATGTAACATCTGCAGATGTTCCCTGTTTGAAACCATACAGTTACTTTTGTGTTGCAATTTTGCTATTGTAAACACACCAAGAAAGTGGAAAGTGCACGACCACATTGTTATTATCAAGAAGCTTCATGTAGCACGTGATCAGCGGGCAATGGGCAGCAACGGCGTGGGTTAAAAAGTATATAAGCGGGATAAAATGTTACGATTTTCCAACAGAACTCCGACGGAAAATTGCTATATTAAAACAAAGGGAAGTGCGGGTGCTCAGGATTTTAATTTAGTCTTTGAAGTTCTCCAACGTGAAAGTTTTTCCGCTCTGAATTTTATACTTTGGACGAAGATCTTCCGACAGACAAAAATTTAGGGGGACAATTGCTTTTTGTGACGACACCGCTGACTACGGAAATTAAAGTGCATAATTATCAAGCCATGAGCAATACTGAACGCATGAGAGTAAGACGAAGAGGCACCAAGATTAGTGCCAAAATTTGTGGTTTCGAGACCCGTTTACAGACCAAGACCGCAGCCTCGAAACATCTCTGCTAAGATTCACACAAAATATTCAGGAATGCAAAAACGTGTTTATCAGCGTTCCCAATAAAAATGTCCTGACTGCAGTTGCGAAACGAATAAGATTGAAAAAAGAGAAAAGGTGAGAAGAATAAAGGAATGGATGCATCCCCCCTATTGCCTTTGCCCTTAGTTACCACGTGATGTAAGCATAAGTACGGCGTATCCACAATAACAGCTTGGCTACCGCAATTAACAGACAATCCTGAATCTGCGTTAATGGTCGAGTCCTATAAGACGGAAAACAGAGTTGTGAAAACTAAAGATAAAACTCGGTGTTATGTCGCTGATTGCTGATTGATCTGGTAAATGAACATCAGACCATTTACTTGACAACGACCGCAATTTCACGGATGCGCCCGCAGTTAACTGCAGTAATTCCGTTTAGGTTATTGTTCCGTCGAGTGAGTAAAACACAGGCAGACATCCATCCGATCGTCATTCATATCAAAGCCTTTTATAAATCTCCGAGGAGAGAATAATACAATATAGGTCTGAAATATAATAGCAGTGCATCACACGTAAAACTACATATGTACGAACAATCTCTTTATGATGCAGTTACTGTTATTTTCAAGTGAAAATAAATAAATCTGGGATCGATCGAGGAGAGATAATACTGTCGTTGTGTAGTGCTAATGATTTCGTGACCCGTGCGACGGTCGAGCGCTGATGTGACTCCGGGGAGTCGGCGCAATGCAATGACTTGCCTGCACTGTAGTCGGTTCTTGGAGCGGACAGTTCGATATTTGTGTCACTCCACGGGTCAGACGATGATGAGTCGCTCGCTCACCGAAATGAGTATGGCACAGTATGCTACTTCAAACGTTATTGCCATCATTACTACGACTTGGTACCTGCATAGCTTGCATGGAAAACAGAGAGAGAGGGGCATGACACCCGGAAATTAAATTAAAGCGAGTTGCCATAACACTCCCATCAGAGTGCCTTTTATTCCGCTGACGCTGAACAGAGGCGGATGTAGACATGTTCAGCATGTTCCGATGAACAGGGGCCTCACAACGAGGGGCCTTAGCCGCCTTACAGACTAAAGAAAGTCATATGGCAGTAGAGTGTTGTAACATTTACAATTTCAGTTGATGCCGCACGTGAAAAGAGGAGGAGGACTCTGTACGCCGTATTCCTACAAGAAATTTGAGCTAATGCTCACGAGACGCCCGAAAGCCTAATGTATAGCAGTTCCTGTTCAGTAGTTTAGCTAAAAATTGGGGTGTTCACGCTAAGTTAATATCCAAATACCAAAATCTTTTATCGCATAACAAGATAGTTGCTTGGCGCCACCTTGCGAATGCTATAGACTTGTGTCGCAGCCCGAAATCGCCAAAAAATCCATTAAAAACCCTATTTTGCGTTCACGGTCATCCAAGGTCATTGAATTCGGTGGCAATCGAGAGCCAGTGTACGACTTCCTATTAGTGATTAATAGTAACCTAGGCCATATCTCGCACAGTTTTGGAGATACAGCGACTTATTGGCTAAAAATCACAAATTTTTCCCACCCCCTCTCATTTAGCACCCTTGTTCGGGGTGACCCCCTTCGAATTTATGGACAAGCTTTACGGTTCCTGAAACTAGAGTCTTCCGGACAGAAGACGGTGAATATTTGGTGATCCTAGCTTGCACCGTTTTTGACTGAATCACCCGTGTGTCAGACAGACAGACAGACAAACTTTACGAGATTGCTTACTTATTTATTTCACGGTCGAAAAAAATACGTCAAAGGCTCAGAGCCTCACCTTTTACCGAACAAAGTTCAAATCCGGCCTTGTCCCTGAAGTAGTCAACCGATCCACCCCAGTATGCAGGGCAGAAGAAAATACCAAAATGTATCGCGTTGAGTGTCGCTTGGGACGAAGAAGATGTGCCAACACAACAGTTATCATCTATTCAGTCTCCAAGCTTGCAGCTCCAATCATCGACTGTCGCCCAAGGCGGGTGGTCCCAGCTCGAGATGTGTTTGGACAATACATTATTTCAGTCAGTCGAAAATGTAAACCTATACAGTCTGAAATTTCCCACGGCGTTACGAAATGTGATCAGCGCCGCGAAATTTTTTTTTGCTAAAATATTAGCGCACTGGTTGCGCTCTAGTTCTAGTAGGCCTAATCGTCTACTGCTTTAGGCCTACTTTGTCCCCTGTAATGAACTGGCACATTTAAAGCGCGTGCAGAACGCCGTAACTGAACTGAACTGAATGCGAGCCCATTGGTCATTGGTTTACGCGTACGTGCCGTAAGTCACTTAGACACCGACGCGGTTGGACAGTGTTTACTGTAATGCATTACTGTTTGCCTATTGGTCAGTTTGTCAAAAACTAAACCATATCACTTCAGTTCAGTTACGTCACTCTGTACGCTCTGTTTTTTCTGACACTGGGAATCGTTTAGAAGATAAAACGACTCTGGTATTCCCGGCACTAAGCCAGTCGTTGTCGCAGTTGCTCAAGCACTCACACCTCGAGCTTGTAGTGGCCGAAAACCCAATAATGATTTGCCGTTGAAGCTAGAGATCTTTGACTTTCCGGTTCGCCGGCCGCGTCGGTATTTCGGGTTGTCCATTAGTTTCGTCTTTATTAGGAGTCAAGGAGACACTTCCTTTGTGCTGTTGTTGGTCGAAACGTTGCTTCTAGCATGCGGTAAAATTATGTGTACTATAAATTTGGACAAAGTCATTTGGTCATAATAAAAGTTACTCGTAAGCATTTACTTAAGGTCACGTAAAATTTCACTAGTTTCAAAATAATATTTCTTGGTTTTTTAACGTCAGCCTAAAAGCGCCTACAGAGCGACGTAACTAAACTGAACTAAACTGAAGCGGTTTAGTTTTCGACAAACTGACCAATGGGTGAACAGGGCGAGCCCATTGATTGTTGGTTGACGCGTACGTTCGCGCAGTCACGTAGTCATCAAAGCTGTTAGACAGTGCTTACTGTAATACATTACTGCTTGGTTTGCCCCTTGGTCAGTTCGCCGAAAACTAAACCATGTCAGTTCAGTTCAGTTCAGTGACGTCGCTCTGCTATAGCGCCTTAATTAAAGCAGACACTTGCTTTTATCGACATTTTCCAGAGTTTTCATCAGACAGTAATGTTATGTTACACGCAGTTCTCAGATGGAACGGCAGGAGGTTCAATAACCTGCTCAGAGTTAAGCCAGACCTGCAGATTCCGTAATTTACCAAGGAAACAGATCACGATGCGAAAAGCAAGTTGAACGCTGAAAATGCGGAAGAAAGACGTGCCGCATTATAGTGAGTTAGATTTCAAAGACATGGCAGTTAGCTTGAGCACTTGTGCCGTATTTTCCGTTGCTGCATTTTCTTTTCATGCATTTTTAGTCACCGGGAAAAAGTTCTGCAATAACCGCATGTCCCGTGGCGGTTCTAACCCGCAATACCTGGGGGCGGCCCCCGGTGGGGATCGCAGTACGCGAACGTATAACGGGGGTCTGGGGGTAAAGCTTCCCAGCGGGGTTCAAAGGCAGAGCCCCTAGTCAGAGCCTCAGAGGGTCATGGGGCGAAGCCACCCTGAAGCTAAAGCATTTTTGGTTTTTGGATGTTCAATGGAAACTGCAAATTTGCCCACTTTTTTAAAATTTGCAAACGCAAAAAATCAGATATTTGTGTTATTTTTGCAAAAATCATGAATGGCTACGAAACTGGGGGGCACAACCCCCCCTCCCCCAGCCGGCCCGGGGCTAAACTGCCACTGCGAATGTCTGAGACAGAACTTGCTGTTGCTGTTGCTGCAGCACGATTTACTGCAGTGCACACATCTTGTGTACGCTCAGGGACCATCATCGGCCACTGGCCAGCTATCAGTCCGCAAGTCGTCGACACATTTCGACATCTGCAATAATTACAGCCTCTGATTCCACCCTCCGGCTGAAAGCCCGGGGCGACACCCACCCGCACAGACGTTCGATTCCTTCTGCAACCACAGAATGCACCCACGTTATATTTGCATCTCGCCGCGTCCGGTTCACTGGGTTCAGCCTTTGTGCAAGTCGCTATTTTATGCACCGAAACCAGGAAAGAAAAAACCCAGGTTCTCAAATTTTCAAGTTGTTAGTTTTTGAAAAGTTTTTAAAGGTTGTTAAGGTTTTTTTTGGTTTATTGTCTAATGAACACCGTACACAAAATTACGACCCAAGAAAAACATCTTGTACACCCTGTCCGTCACATAATCACACTGTTTTTGTAGCAAAATAAAGTAATCAAAAATTAAATAAATATGAAATAAAATATAATATAATAAAATGGTGAATAAATACTTTCATATAATATGTAATAAATTTTGCAACAAACAAGACAACCCTGAAATCTTAAAAATTGGATTTTGGAGTTTTTAAAAATGTTTTCAGAAACATAAAATCCTAGGTTTTATTAAACTAATTTTTCAGCCCTGAATCCTGATCCATACTAAATAGTAAAAACTAAAAATAAAAATTTGGCATTGTGAAAGTGACGAAAAGTTTACCGTTTTAGCTTTTAAAATGTACCAATACTACCAAAAAATTGTCTGGCAGTCGGGCTTCTTGTACAATGTTGCATAAGTTTTTACTGGGCTGAAGAAACTTTTAGCAACCCTTAGGCTCCGTTTTGTCCTACACTCGGTAGTGGTATTTAAACGAACCGTGCATCCAATTTAATGCTGTATACAGTTCGATTCAGTTCGATTCAATGACGCGCCTTGCGCGTAATAGGCAAAAGCAGAAAATAATCGCCAGTTGTAGGCCTAGACTATGTATACGATTTTGTTCTCGACAAATACGTCACCAATGAGTTATAACGCTGTCTGCGCAAGCTTAGCTACTACTTTGCACGTCTAGTCATAAATATCGCCAGCAAGAATTAACCAATCAAACAGCACTTGCGGCAGTTCTGTCCTCCCAGCGTCCAGTGCATGAATCGTCCGAGTACAACCATCGAAGGGACAGCACGAATCGTCCCGCAATCTGGACGGTGGCACAGCGTAGCGTGTGGTCGTTCATTGTGTTGGTGCATCCAGCGCTCACGCTCAATGCACGAGCGCTCACTCGGGCCGTTGGTCATTCTATCCGTTCGCTTGTCCGTCCGTCCGTCTGTTGTTCAGCAAGCGGCACGTTGTAGCCATTGCACAGCGACTGTCTGACGGTGTCGATAACATTTCTATAACTCGATCGTGATCGTCCGCTCAGAGCCAATCCCCTTCTTCGTCGTCTTCAGTAGCTCCGCCGTCGTCGTTACGGAACAACCTTACAGAGCGATTGATAATGATTACCGGCGACTGAAACGTACGGAGATGAGCACCTGCGATCCCACATTGTGCAGTCACGTAGATATGACAGAGCGCTGGTGACTACGGGAGACTACCTTACTTGCCGCGACTGAAACGCCGCGATCAGGGCATCTCGCTTGTTTGAGCCTCGGCCGCCGTATAAGACTTACGCACGCAGCGCCCGGCGCTCCTATACGTCCGTGAGTTTGTCTGTCCGTCGGCTGGTCGGTCGCATTCTCGGTGATGTACTGACGTCGGCGTTCCGGCTGCATTATTGCGCTGCCCGCAGCGTTCCGGAGAAAACATCATCATCTCTTCGCGTGCTGGAAATTACTTTTGCAGACGGCAGCATTCGGCGGAAGAAAGAAATAACAACAGCCGAGAGACGAGTGCAGCATGCGCCATAATGCTGAGTCGCAGTACTATTATCAGCTCGTATCATTTCTACGGATCGCTCGACACAGGCAAGTTTACACTTTCCTATAGAGTAAGACTAGGATATAGGCACACTGTTCAGACTAGTAAAATTATTATACAGTACGCGTGTTCCAAGTTCTGTTAAGTTTAAAATGTCGCTCGGCTGTTTTGTTGCAGGCTATAGTGTTGTCACTTTGTTAGCCGCAAGACAGTTTTAAGTTGTTCGGAATGAGAATTTAACTCATTAAAAATACCCATATCCATCAAGTACCGTTATCCGTGTTATTGCGTATAAGCTACTACCTAAAACGGCTGTGACGCGGCTGCTGTTTCGTAGGGGGACTAATTCTAAAGGATTTCCCAAACGGGTTTCACAGCAAACGCACGGAACGCAAGCCTATACCGGTGTCGTGGGTTCATGCAGCTTACGGCGGGCTGAGTTTACCAGAGGGTACTGAATAAGCTGAAACCTGAGTTTTAGATGGAAAAATTTCCGCCAGCTCTTTTTCTCCACCGCATGTAGGCCTAGTGAAATTCGGACGGCGACTTTTGCAGTTGCACACGTTATAATGATCAATCTCAGGGTGTGCCAAAAATGACCCAACTTGTTGTTGTCAGAACTTTGTCAAATCTGCACCAAATTTGATAATTTTTAACATACAGATAACTAGGACATTAGAATTATGTAAGGTTTACTTATTATCCACCTCACTTAATTAAAACACACATGCTCCAAATTGTTGCGTAAAGCTGACTTGTTGTCTGTCCAGTGCAGTGCATAGCATTGGACAGAGTATAAAATCACCTGAGTGTCCGTGCGTCCGTCCGTGCGACCAACTTTTTCTAAGCTCTCTTCGTTCCACCTTCCCCTTTCTTTACCCTTCCTCTTTCTCTTCCCTTTCTTTTTCCCCATTTCCTTTTCCTTCCCCTTTCCCTTTTCCTTCCTCTCCCCTTCCCCATTTTCCTCCCCTTTCCTTTTCCCTTCCCCTTTTATTACCCTTTTCCGTTTTCCATTTCCTTCTACTTCCACTTCCCTTTTCCCTTTCTCCCTTTCTTTTCCCCTTCTTCTTTTCCTACCCTTTTCCTCTTTCTCTTTGTTTTTTCTTTTCCCCTTTTTCTTTCCCTTCTCCTTCCCATTACCGTCCCTTCCCCCTTTCCTTCCCCCCTCACCTTTTCCTTTTTCTTTCTTTTCCCCTTCCACTTTACCTTTCCCTTTCCTTCCCCTCCCCTTCTTTTTTCTTTTCCTTCTTCCTTCTTTTTTCCGTGTCAACGACTGTGTGTCCAACATTTGAGGCGCCGTATCTCCATAACGGTGCCAGATAGACGCATGGTCACCATGGACCACAGATAGGAATTGGACCCCCGGGAGTCGACTGGTCACGTGACCGATGACATCACGTGACCCCAAAAGGTTATAGTAAAGCGCTTGTGACGAATCGAATGGTCTCGTAACTGATAATGTTTAGGCTTATTGTTTAGTTAAAATAATACAGAAGTATGAAAGGATCATTGCTGCTGTACAATTTGAAATTAAACTGTTTGATTTTTTTACCTGTCTAAACGGCACACTGATTGTATTTATACGGACATATACTGTAAACTGTCGAAATGCATTAGACAGACTCCGTGTTCATATGAACATTATCTTGTTTTCTCTGAAATCGACCAGTTATTTTATTGTCTGCTATTTTTAGCATAAAATATTTAATACCACATAATTATTACATTACATGGCACTTTCTGTCAAATTCGTAATAAAAAGTGAGCAATCTGATACTGATAATTACCGCGTAATGTAATAAAAGTAAAGATAAACGTGTAATTTATAATTTGGGGCATCTGCGTTTTACACGGTAGTGTGTTGACATAAATTACATGAGGTGGACAATGAGTGTACCTTACATAATTCTATTGTCCTGCCTATCTGTGTGCCAAAAAATATCAAATTTGGTGCACGTTTGACGAAGTTCTGTCAAAAACAAGTTGGGTCATTTTTGGCCACCCTGTATATTATTCATACTTTATGATCATCTCGGAAAATTTCGTAAAAATGACGGAAATCGATAGTGCTTTAATGTGGCATTGTCAGCATACGGTAGGCATATACATACAGTACTTATTGGCTACGGACACCGTTAATGGAAATGTCACGTGCGGCTTTTCTGTCTGTCGACGCTCAGGTTCGTTAGCCTATAAGTAGTCATGTCATGCAGTTAGCAGAAACGGTCGTTCAACGGGCTTCAATTAACTTTGTAGAGCTTGCGCTGCATTTTATGCCTGCCGTAGTTTCATTGCTTCTAGTTACAGCTTGCTTAATTAAGGACGTTAACGTCGTCAGCCGCAGCAGTCGGTTAATGCAGCTTTTTTCGTAAACAGTGTAACTTGGGAGGGTTGAATGCGCCACATCTATTAAAGAAGTCACCTTCTTTAATGGAGGTAGCTTATGTATTTTATTGGTTTGTCTGCATGTCTGCCTCTCTGCATGGTTGCTAAAAAGAAGTTAGGTTCGGCCCATGTAACGTTAAACATTAACAGATAGCATATTTGCAATTTCTCTTATGGTTTTATGTTTAGAAGTCAACGATCGTTTTAGGGGCAGGATCACTGACACAACCGATATTTCACAGGATCTGCTTTGTTTATTGGTCAGTTTGACCTTATTTCATGCCGCAATCTGCACCAAAACCGACGCGTCAGTGGCGCATGCGCGTGGTTTATGTAGGCGGGTGTCTTTGTCGTCATCGCTTAAATTGAATCGCTTTCATTCGCACTTCGCAGCGGTCGGTCGCTCGGTTGCAGAAACTGCTGCTGTGTGAGATATTCCGCAGATGCGAGCCGATCCTCTAAGTTGATCGAGCGATGAGTTTCGGGCGCGGCGAGTAGACTCTGATCTTGCGGATTATGATCCGCATGTAAATTTGCTTGCCCGCGATGAATTTTCTGCGGAGACT
>Ga0209671_1006274_pt1 | contig 12172 bp, 8 predicted proteins | sample WorMetHERISLAND2_2_FD_187401 | JGI IMG/M metagenome (GOLD analysis project Ga0209671, IMG submission 187401) | Marine gutless worms symbiont microbial communities from Max Planck institute for Marine Microbiology, Germany - Olavius geniculatus... | ecosystem: Host-associated > Annelida >...
AACAAATGATGATTGCTGTTTGAACACCGATATTAGCAGTAGTGTTTGTTTTGCTAGGTAATGTGGTCACACAATAAAGGTGCGGTGGGTGGAAAAACATCACGTTACGCGCCATAAATTTCTGCTTGTAACAGTGAAAAAATGGTTAAAATCGGTGCTGAATTACCGAAGTTATCCCAAAAATAAAACTGGGGGTCCGTTTTTTTGAACCACCCTGTATATTAGTGACTGGCTGATAAAAACAGTGGTTTGCATTTAAAAATTGGGCTTTAATTCTGCCTGATTAAAAAAAGTTTTCAAAACCGCACGTTTGATGATCAGTTGGTACCATTGTGCATAAATCTGCTCACCTTTTAGTGTTTATGTTTTGAAGTAATTTGTTAAATATTTCCGTGCAACTGTAGTCCGTATCCCTCTCGGTTTTTTTTGGGGGGAGGGGTGTAAGTAGCATTTGAGAGCATTCACACCGATGCAATTCGAGCTAACTTATTGAGTACTACTGTTACTGAATTGGCAAACAGTTGATTTTTACGCGCGAAAGCAGCTACTGCTTTCAGCGCGTCTTAGCCATCGCAATTCTGTCCGTCCGTCCGTCCGTCTGTCTGTCTGTTTGTCTGTCACACGGGTGGATCGGACAAAAACGGTGCAGGCTAAAATTACCAAATTTTCACCGTCGGCTGCCCGGAAGACTCTAGTTTCAGGAACCGTAAAGCTTTTTCATAAATTCGAAAGGGGTCACCCCGAACGAGGGCGCTAAATGAGAGGGGGTGGGCAAAATTTGCGATTTCTGGCCAATTAGCAACGGTGCGAGATAGCCTAGGTTACTATTAATCACTAATAGGAAATCGCATACTGGCTTTCGATTGGCGCCGAATTAAATGACCTTGAATGACCTTGAACGCCAAAATAGGGGATTTTATGGATTTTTTGGCGATTTTGCGCTGCAACACAAGGCTATATCATTCACAACGTGGCGCCACGGTACTGGCGTTGGTGGCGTAGTTGGTAATGCGTTTCGGCTGAAACGAAGTTACTCTACGCCGGGCCCGGTTAGTACTGTGATGGGTGACTGCCTGCAGGCAGCAACTGCTATAGGCTTTCGCGCGTCTCGTGAGCATTAGCTCAAATTTGTTGTTTTGCATAGTTAGAGCTTACCGAGTAAGTATATAGAGAATTCACAGGTAGATTTGCTGTGTGAATGCAGTGGAGGATACTACTGGAGTCGTACAGCATATATCAGGCTGGCTTACCGACCGCTCTCAGAATCGCTCGACAACTTGCATGCTCAAATGAAGTACTCTCTTTGTGGCAAGTATGTAACCTATATGCACAGGTTTTATTTTTAGCTTGTATTTATTTGTTACATTTTTTACAGTTCATTGACCAATCGGTAACAACACAAGCTTATCTTGGTTCTATAGGGGCCTATATGAAATCACATTTATATACGTAACTTCTGTGACGTTTGATACAAGGATGATAATTATTTATTTGTCTATTATATTTTGTACTTTTATTCAATGATTTGGGAACATTTCGTGGTGCATAACACTGCTCAGTATGTGCTCATCTACTTGTTTTTGAAGTTATTTGTTGAATATTTCGATGGAGCTGTACTCTCTATCTGATTTACATCTCTTCCAGGTTTTGGGAGTAAGTATTTAAATAGCAGGTCAAATTTGTAGAATATGACAGCAAAACCTAGTGGATAACGGAGCCTCGAGCCTCTTATAGCTATGATCTGGGTCAGAGTAATGGAGGAGGTTCTAAGATGAGCCAAACTCTCAAGAAACCAAAGTAGTAACTGCGGGTAATCACTGGTATATTTTTTAAAGAATTTACCGGGGAAACCAACTGTAATGAATAAAGCCAAACAGGTGGCTGTAAAACCTGTGAAAACATAATTATAATTCTCTAGTTATTTGTCATGAGTTGTTTTTCTGACTGTTGTGTAGTGTGACGATCTTGATTTGAAAGAATTTCTACAACGTCCTGTACAGGTGTGTATAAATAGAATTATATATTATATTAATCTTTTGTTCACTTTTTTCGTGTTTTAACGTTTACATTTTCCCTGATAATCAATCTTATAAGTAAATTTACATTAATTGCACCATGATCATGACTTCAGTTATAGCGTTTGTTTATACCAGTGAAATCTATTTGCTTATTGTCGTGTTACTGAAAAACTTGTAGGTAGGCCTAGTATAGGCCTACCAATTTCACAAGGCGACACTTTGAGAGACAGACTGTTAATAACGGTTGCATAATGTTTTGAATGATATTGTACACTTGTAAATGTTGTGCATTTTTAGCATTTCTGTGAATTGTATCATCACTTTGCAACATTCGTTTCCGTGGTTCCAGATGGGGATTTGGCTTTCATTGTACAAGGTAAACACTCCACATGTAAACAACAGCAAAAAACTACATTGTCATTAGGGGGACGCCACCAATAGCCGGAATGTATGACCCAACAAAATTTGATATGAAACGCTACAATGTATTTGCCCTTTCCATGATTTATGGTATGAATCAGCATTTGACAACTATTGCTTAAATCAGAAATTGCTGTAATTTTCTTCATTTCGTTTCCAAACTATTGTCAATATCACAATTTTTACCTCCGCCAAGGAGGTTATGTTTTAGCCGGTTTTTGTCTGTCTGTCTGTCTGTTTGTCTGTGTGTCAGAAAGATAACTCAAAAAGTTATGGATGGATCTTTCTGAAATTTTGAGGGAATGTTGGGCATGGCATAAACTACAAGTGGTTAAATTTTGGGGGTGATTCGGCAGGAATCCTGGATTCTGGATCACTGTGAAATTTTCGTTACCAATGCGTTAATGGAGGCATAAGGGAACCGCTGGCAAAGCGAATATGGTAACGCCACCTGGTGAATAGCTTTGCCTTGGCGGAGGTACCTGCAGGCTACGACTGCGTTCTAGCTTAAAACTAAAATGATAGTGAATGAATACCTGTTACACTCAGGTATGAGCAGTGGCTATTATGACATTGTATCATTGTATTTTGAAGTCATTAAGGTGTGAAGTGAAGATGGTATCTTTATTTTTTGTGCCATGTTAAAAAACTGAACAAAGACTAAATTAATTTGGCAAAAAGTGGAATCACTGTCCTCGTTTATATTCGCCAGGTGGCAGCACAGGACAGACGATTTGGCTACAATTTGCAATTGCATGTTTTGGCTCCGGGTTCAACCGCCAAAGCTCCCCTTCCGATGGGAGTCCGACCCCTATCTAACACAATGTGTCACTTGAGCCCAAAGGTGTATCTGCCAAAACGCATCTTAATCCGTCAAACTGTTTAAGCAGAGGGCATAATGTGACTGAGACAGACGACAGACAGAAGGCAGAGCGCGCTACGTAGAAATGAGTAGGAATAGGCAAAATCGTTTCAATTTTGTTTCTGCTGAAAGTGATTCCACCCCAAAAAAAGTGACAGCAACTGATCTGGATTTGTACCAGCTTGTAGTCACTATTGCAACCCTCAAATAATTGATCAAAGTAGGCCTAATAAACTCGACATAAATATCCGTACCCGGTATGTGATTGTAGGTAATAGGGTGTTTACACGATCCAGCAAACGTCGAGCAATTAGCACGTGTATTTTGAGTACATTTGCTGGAAGTTTGCTAGACGCTTGCTGGATCGTGTAAACGGGGTATAAATCACGATGAATGTTGTGCGTGCTGTTGCAGAGATGGCGGACGAGCTGCAACAGTGGTCTACCTGTCGACTGAACAAACCTGTGCCTACACTGTGTTACAATATTGCTGATTTATAATACTCGTTAATTGTATATCGAACCTGCTGCGCTATTGTCCAATACGTCCAATATGCTGTTAGCAATAGGCCCACATGTATAATTTTGACGACAGACGTTGATTGGATTGATCACATTGTATTATGCGGCCGTTTCAAAGACCACATTACTCGTCTTGTCAATCGCTCTGTCTGTCTCTCCCATACAAGCTGTTGAACCTGTTGGTTTGGAAACAAAAACGGCATAAAAAACCTAAATTGGTGTGGATGCTTCGCAGTAACAGGTATGCTAATTTTTAGTTCACAGTCGTCTGATGTGGAAAATAACAAGAAAAGGCCGCGTATCTCGCACGTGTTCAGTGACCTTATCTACTCTCAACGCCTGGAACGCTTATGCTTATCAGCTGGTCAGACGACCGCATTTCATGTTGGCACTCGGCGTTGACATTTTTTCTTGTTTTGTTTGTTTGACAATCAAGTATATTGTTCATGGGTAAGAATGAAATCTACATCTACGGAGTGTATACCTTACAGCATGAATACTTGTACACAAGCGCCGTGAAATATAATGAGCTCCAAAAATGTATCCTTATATACATCGATCGCAATGACAAAGACTACTTTCAACCAATTTTAATAATTTCTGACAGATATATACAGGGTGGGCCATAAAAGTGACACTTTACTTTTGTCTATATCTTCGCCAATTATTGACCGATTTTCAAAATTCTTTCACTGACACACTCTGCCGACAATTTGCAATAGTGATTATTACACATCCCACCACACTGTAGACGCGTCTCTACACTACCTTGTAAAATATCAATGAAATATGCACATATAACGGTAATAACAAACATTTTTGTACAATTGAAAAAAAACACTTCAGACCAACGTTACAGTGAATGGTCTGTATGACACTAAACTGTGTGGGTCTAACACAGTCTAGTGTCATACGGATCATTCATCACAATGTTGGTATAAAGTTTTTTTTCATTTACCTAAATTTTTGTTATTATTGTTAGTTCTTGCTTACATTTATATTTCACAAGGTAGTGTAGAGACGCATTTACTGTGTGGTGGGATAAATAATAATGCAATTATTGCAAATTGTATGCAGAGTTTGCCAGTCAAAAAATTTAAAATCGGTCAATAATTGGCGAAGATATAGACAAAAGTAAAGTGCCAGGTTTTTTTATGGCCCATGGTGTACTACACCTTTAGTGTTCACGAAATCGTTTTCCTGACTACTTTTCTGGATTGAACTCCGTCCAACCTGACTCTAGTGCAGCAAACAGTAGTTTATTGATACGAATTGTCGTCCGTCTGTCTGTAACAGATGTATTGTGGCTAAGCTTTAGGTCGTAGGGGAAAACTTTTGCACAAAAAATTAGCCATGTGTGCTAAACTCGAGCATGCAAATTTTCAGCCATCTAGTGCAAGGGAACATTTTAGAATTCAAAGTTGAAATGGAGGGGGTAGGAAAAATGTGTGTTTTTCAACAAAAAACTGGCCATAACTTGGAAACGATGAGAGATACGACCTTAGATGACCTTGAAGGCCAGTACGTGCTATTGTGGCTAAATGGTGCGAGATAGGGCCTAGATTAATATTAATCACTAATAGGAAGTGGCATACACGTTTTCAGATGAAATGAAAATCATCGACTTTGAATGACTTTGAAGGTCACTGACAACCAGTATGGTCAGTTATCCTAGTGACAGCTGGGCTTCTTGTTATTACTTAGGTCTCCTACACTGATCAATTGAATTTGCAATAACAGGATGAGGTTAGCCCATATAATACAGTTTGTTTAAAACTATGACCATAAGTTCATCTACGTTTACGCATATTTAGGGTTATGACTATGCTGCTATCAAACCAACGTTTATGAGTTTAATAAATTATTCTTTACAATACAATCAAAAACTGGACATTCTCAACAGTTTGAAAAGTGCATGCATGTAAAATACAGCAAACAAGTGCATATATAAATAAGCAAAACGTTTGTCATCTAAGTCACGTTTAAACACAAGACGGGCTTACACGCAATGAACAGCAATTCTGAACAGCAAAACACTAATAACCAGCATGTTCACTAGTGTTAAATTCACGCTAAGCTTGGCTAATCAGGTGGCGGCGGGTAGTAATGATTAACACACCATGTAGAACAACGTAGATACTCTATGCCAAGGCCAGACGCCAGAGTACTGTGGGCATCTCAGTATGTAACCATTAACCAACCACCTAGATCAACTCAGCCTGGCCATCCCTCCACATGGACAAGTGCAATGAGTAATAGCAAATGCTGGAGCATAAACAGGCATACTGTGGGATGATGCTGTAGCCAAATCCGTGGTCTCGCAGTGTAAACTGGTGTCTGGCTGAGTGCTAAGGAAAAGATGGTCAGCGCCGTCCTATGGGACGTGGCTTTGAAAGGATGTAGCCAACATTTAGCTACAGTCAGCACAAATTAAACACAGGTGAACGGTAGCAATTATGCAGTAAATTGCATTCAACATGAACAGTGTACAAACAGCAGATACACACACTCACACACAGACTAAGCTGACAACACGACAAATTTCATAGCTAATGTATGGCATATAAATGTAGCGACCTATGCTCCACAGCACTGTGAATGGGTTCTTTCATCACATGTCATTGTATCTTCATTGTTGAGATGAGGCTGCTCCCCCACAGAACAAAAAACAGCTAACACCCGTTTGGTTTTCGTTTGACAAGGCTATCTATTTTGAGTTCTAGCACATCAGCTATCCCAGAAAGAATCGATGGATATCGCTGCAGCTAATTTTTGCAGGCCAAATGATCTTCCTATCATCCAACCAACACCAGTGCAAGAATAGTATTCAAACAGCACATAAGACAAATATCAACGTTATTTGGCTACTTAGAAATTAGATGACATCGATATTACTAACATAACAAATATTCTGCAACTTCAGGGCACTACTGATAACAAGTGTGCAATAGCAACAACACACTATTCAATGACTACACATACAGTACTGCACAATTATATTTTTGATAAGTTTTTATTGAATAACTGGCAAAATCAAAATTTATTCCTCACTTCTGGTAAAAGTTACAAAATGGTAAATATGCATAGCAAAACTTTGGAAAAAAAACAAAACAATAAAACAGACACGATTAAAAATTAAACCCACAGGACATGAGGTGTAGTTCCTGCGTCTTGCCCACTACACTACAGAAGATTCTATACAAACTTACAGAGAACAGAATGTAGGAATATTTTAGCTGCATTTAGTACTATGTTGTTTTATGCATACAGCATTCTGGGGGAACATACAGTTTCTGAATAACAGCTGAACTTGTGTTAGCATAAAGAATTGATCCGACAGAATCTATTTCATCATTATGTGTAGCTTTTCAGCATCTTACAGAACATTCCAGCAGCAGCAAAAGCAGCTAAATATTGCAATAATAATTAGGACTGTACCGAATACCAGGGTTCTCACTCTTTTACTGACAAAAAATCCAAGACTTTTCAGGACCCCCATGAAATAATCTCCAGGACATTTTTGCAGCCCACAAATTTTTAAATGGCACCACAAATTCAAAAGTAAAGGACTAAACAATGATTTCCATTTGCACCTATGAAAAAATGCATGATTTTCAAGGATAATTTTCCAGCACTTTTCAGGACCTTGAGTTTTAATTTCCCGGACTTTCCAGGACCAAAGTGACTTTCCAGAACTTTCTAGGTCCTGTAATTTTCAAGAAAAAATCCAGGACTTTCCAGGAGGTGTGGGAACCCTGGAATACTCTATTCATATTCTATTCGGTCCGAATAGCGGGTCAAATAGTGTATTCATATATGGCTGAATAATAAAGTCAAAAACAAACCGAATACACATAATATGCACTGCACCATCATTGTTAATTGTTACTGCATTTAGCTCTACAGTTGCTGTCTCAGCAGCATAACGCCCACATGCGATAGATACCTTTAAGGCATTTCCTTAACTATTTAGTTTGCTCACTGTCAAGAGTCTGTTATGTATCACCAACACGTTTCATTAGTGTCAAGTGCTCTTTCTTCGTATCAGTCATTTAACATGGATACAAAGTACAAAATGTTCGGTTTTGAAATTGTTCAAAAAGCCTATTCAAAAATTTTTCACTGCACTGCAAAAAAAACCCGGGCATTGTGAATGTGTTCGAACTTGCATCAACTATTTGTATTCAGCTGAATAATATCATAAATTATTCATATTCGGCTGAATAGTAAATTCTACTATTTTTTCACATCATAAGTCATGATGGTTTCGAAAAACTGAAATTCCAGGACTTTCAAAACACTCTTCCGTCAAATTCCAAAACTTTCAAGACCCAATTTGGTTTTCTAGGACTTTCCAGGTCCTGGAAAAATGAATTTTTTTTCAAGAACCTGTGATTAACCTGAGCAGAAAATGTCATAAGCCTGCCTCATACATAGAATAGACTCACAGATTGTAAGGTTGAAACAGTAACTAAGTTACTTAACTTTTTTTCCACAGCACACAGGGTGGCCATTCTCACATTGCGGTGATGATAATTTAAAAAAAAATGAAATTCAAGCACTTCTGAGACCATCTTCCATCAAATTCCAAAACTTTGAAGACCACGCTTAGTTTTCAAATACTTTTCAGATCCTGAAAAAAATGAATTTCCTTTCAAGAACCTGTGGTTACTCTGAGAAAAAAATTCCTAAGCCTGATAAGCTTGCCATGTGTCAGAGGCAAAAAAGCCATCAATATAAACATCCATGCTTCAATAGCAACAGTACAACACTTATACGCCAATATTCAGCACAACATACAAAGATTACGCATACAAATTGCAAAAAACAACTACTAAACTACAGTCACTGTAGACAATGTACAATGTGCAAAACAATACAAACCTAAGAAATAAATAATTTACATAAAATTTTCACACAAAACAGTCACACTTGAAACCGATACTACAGCGCAAGGGTCGTTCCATAAATAAGTTTTCAAAAAGATGTCATTATACTAATTCTTAAAATAAGAGAAATCCGAAATATACGTTTTGTAAGAAATTAATTCTGATTACTAGCTGTGAGTTTTATTATGATGGCATCAGTGTGACATCATTTATAAACATCAAATGTAAACTTGGTTATGGAACAAACCTTGTACATGTACATGGTACAGTACATATATATGAAACACACACAACAGTATGACCGGAATATATGACTCGCGTAAAAACTACTCCATTCTAAATCCACTAAACTATAAAAGAGGGATACATACGTAAGATCAACCAATAACTGCTAAATAGATCAGATTTAACACAGGTGTCGATAAATTCATGCAATCAAATCTCAATAATGCAGCATATAATTGCGAATACATGCATTCTGAAATAGGCAAATATACTATAAAATCTATTCCAATAAATGACATCGTGATAAACACTGCCGCAAATTTTCAGTAGTCTACGTGCATTGCATCGACTGCAAAATATTGAATCAGTTAATAATACATCTGATGCCATACATACATAATATACGTAACATGTTAAAATAAACATTTTAAAATTGCAATCACAACTATACTGACAAAGACAATAACAAATATCGTTAAACCAATATTACTGAAAACGCAAACAACGCTGACGCTTATCAAAATTAACAAAAATAATATATTATATCTAAAACAGCAATGCAAATGCAACTGCCACTGTGGCTTCTTCTACTTCATCGCATTCTACCTAAAAACAGCCCCATCAATGCAAAATGGCACTAAACGCATAAAAATTTTAAACAATATGGAATGCGTTAACAAGCACATGGAAATTTTCCCGGAGGGAGCGGTTTTCGGCGCATGACATAGAGAGGCCGAAATCGATCGAAAGAAACAGCATGACTGTCGGCCCACCCTGGCGCTTTAGGAGTCAGCCAGAATACGCGTGCAAGGGTAAGGCAGTCGTCTTCGGCTCGGTGGGATTCTGCTGGCTCATGACCCACAATTCGCTGGTGCAAGTCGACTAGTTTGTACGATGGGCGCTTTGCTGCTGTCATAATAATCTTTCTACCGGGTCGAGTAAAGCCGGCAAACTGAAATGTGCTTGAAGCATCATCAGCACCGGACGTGCTTCTGGGTGGTCCTCCCTCAGTCGACTCCGTGCCACCTTGGTGTGAATGCCCGGTGTCTGAGTCACCAGACTCAGTCTTCAAGTCACCCACGTGATCTGCCAAGGACATGTCCGAAGCATCGCCAGCATCAGAGCTACTTGTGTGGTCATCAGAGCTACCATCTGGAAACAGCTGGCGACGAGTGTGTGATCCAGCATGATTTCTCTCAGCATCTCCATCGCTATCCAAGCCAAACTTTGGTTTCTTACAATTTGCCACATTTTCGGTTAGATCAGATTTGCTAGGTGGCGTTTGTTCCAACTTCCGATCTCCTGTACCATCTAACATGTCGATCCAGCTACTTAGTGTCTTTTGGTGGTCTGGTGACAGAACAGTCGGTGGCGGAGATGACGAAGGTTCACGCAGGAAACGGTTGGGATAAGTGACTGGGTCCCCGGCGAGATCACGAAACATTTCCCATGTATCCACACACAACACCGGCTCATTGTTGACTAGCAGCAGAGGTGAACAGCCAGTCGACTGCAGCTCTGCGGCAAGCAGTGGAAAGTCGAACCGCGAGCCGTTATGAGCGACAAGGCAAACTGGTGACTCAAGCCTGCGGAGGAACAGCAGCACGAGATCCCCGACCTCTGAGTCAAAGTCTTTCTGCTGATAGAGATTATCATTATTCAGACCTGCAACACAAACAAACATCATACTGAGTTCAAGGCTAATTATGAATGCAACAAACTTACAGAACAATTAGTCATATGTTTATTGTTCTAAATGTCATCACACTTGAAAATGCCACAAAATGATCTTCAACTGCTATTTTACAAGTGTACATATTGCCTTTACTGACGTTTTCTTCTTTCGATTATTCTATAAACACACAACTACAAACACTGTGTACTGGACTCATTTACCTGGTAGATATTTCCTTAATTAATGTCACAATAGTAATCACAGTAACAGCAATGACAACCTGTAATATTTTCTATGCTAGCAATGACGTCATTCATTATTTGCTGGCAAGTTTGACAGTAGTTGCATCTTGTAGATGAAGCATGTAGTCATTCACTGATGGCAAGCTACTAAGTAAATAGTCCTGTCGAAATAATGCATTAATGTGTGTGCATAAATGCACGATTAAAACATTGATGTAACATTAATTTAAAAAATAATGCTTCAACAGCACTACTGATTACCACAACATGCATTAGTCAGAAAGCACAGCTATCTTACAAAATCTTACAAGTCATCAAGCATGATGCAAACCTGTTATTTCGGCAGCTTCATAGCATACTGGTTTCATTGGGTAGATGCATACAGACAGCTTATTGATGACACGAGGGAGATCAGGTGGTGGGTCATTAGTTCCCGGTGACCACAGAGCTTTGCGTGCTCTATAAACCATCTCTTCACCAGACGCCCGATGCATTGCCACCATTGTTATTTCCGTAATTCGTGGATTATCAGACAGACCGGTTCCTTCCAGATCAAAGAAGACAAACGTTTTTATCTGCTGTCGAGACATGCTTGTGTCACTTCAAACACTCTGCAAAAAATAATATCACAAAAAGTAAAAAAGCTACTAATTGTACATGTTAGTTAGTCTGTAACAAAATAAGGCCAGGATAACAGGCATGGATGTTGTCGCTAAGGTAGCCAGACCATCACACCTATATTCTAAGGCCAGCGTCCAACTTCCAGTCGCAGAAAGAAAGTGATTTTTCAGACTGACTGCAGTCCGGGCCCATACATGCTATAGTGACGCTGCTATATCAAACGCTACAATTGGTCGGCCAAGAATTGCGAGGTAATATTGCAAAACCTCTATGCCCGAATCCTAAAAGCTACCCTAACCGTAAGCCACAACAATACTTGTATGACAGACGGCCACAGATAGACGTATCAAGCCAAAAAGTCAGTGGCACGGAGGCCGCCCTTAGATCGCACAGTAAGTGATTTTTTGGCGAGATCACATGGTCACTTACTTGCAGATTTCCGATTTCACTTATGTTAATCAACTGCTAAAGATGTCTAAAGTTTGAAAATGAAGAAATATTTACCAATGTTTCACGCTTTATAATTATTTTGCAACAAATCATATAGGTGCATGCAGTGCGATCTCTACGTCATAGCTGTTTACTTCACGTCTATCAACCGAGAACGATTGTGACACCAATTGTACTGAATTTTGGTTATATTAATTGCAATTAAATCCGACTCCAAACCCTAAACCTAACCCTAACCCTATTCCTAAC
>Ga0209671_1006275_pt1 | contig 12170 bp, 5 predicted proteins | sample WorMetHERISLAND2_2_FD_187401 | JGI IMG/M metagenome (GOLD analysis project Ga0209671, IMG submission 187401) | Marine gutless worms symbiont microbial communities from Max Planck institute for Marine Microbiology, Germany - Olavius geniculatus... | ecosystem: Host-associated > Annelida >...
CCGCTGAAGCCGTCGTCATAGTCATACGTGGGCTGCTTATACCCCGTTTACACGAGGAAGTATACATGAAGCATACATGAAGCAAACGTATTCAATATACACATGCACGTGTGTGCTCAAAGTTTGCTCCAAGTTTGCTTTAAGATTGCTGTAAGTGTGCTTTATGTGTGCATCATGTATGTTTCATGTATGCGCCCTCGTGTAAACGGGGTATTAGGCTCATAGGCCTAACTGCTATTAGTTTAAACTTCTTTTACTTTTAACCCCATTCGACTCCACATCAGCTATAGTGTTAACAGTTTAAAATGCACAAACGCTGTAGAGCCGTCAAACGTTGGATTTGTGCACATTTGACTAAAATTTGGCCCGCGACAAAAATGTGAAAACGCTGCATTCGATCAAACTCACAGAAGTATTGGCCTACTTAAATTTTGTTAGCGCAAAACGCTAGTTTGACACTGTCATACATCTTATGTGTGTTTAGCATAACGATAGACTACTAAAACTGCAGCTATAAAAACTTGCTTTGCTTACCGTAGTATGTAATACTGTATATTGGAACATAAGCCTACAGCGTATAAGCCTACAAAAGTGATGTAGAAAAACGCAAAAATTCACACATTTCTATTTGTCCTACATTTTTACTTTCATTTGCTTTTTTGCAATAGCTGAGCTTCTTCGACGTTTTTGTTAGACATCATAACAAGTTTAAAGCATATAAGAATAATTTAGTTGCGGAATGTGTTCTTGAGAGAAATTGCAGACCCAAAGCATTACTTACCTCGCCTGTTAAATTATCCCGGAGTCAAATAGTTTTACCTCTTGTATATTTATATTAGCTTCCACCTCACAAACAGGCGAGATTTTGTGCCACAGTTGGTGTTTTATAGGTTATAATATTCAAAATATTTATAATATAAAATATTTGTGTTTATTGGTGCTCAAGTGACTTTTGTTATTGGTATTAATTGATTAGTGTACCTGCCGTTTTATAGCCTATATGGCTTTTCACTGTTTATGATTGCGTTGCAATAAAATTTTATCTTATTTTGTATTAGACCCGAAGCGAACGTGCAACGTGATCGAAGATAATCCCGTACGAGGGAAAAAAGTGACGCTGTCGAGTGTCGTGCAGTGTGACATATTACCGGTTCACTGGCGACAAAAGCGCCAACCCGGGAGCCGAGTTTTCAGCAACAATCAGTTGGCCTTCGACTGCCGGCACGAAACTCGGCGATTCGTCGAATAATGCGTGCGAGTTAACGCTGACTGCTGAGTGCTGACAAAATGCCAAACAGGACGTCACCTATGAAATCAGCAGACTGGCAACATATCGTCACAACAGTCAGAACACAGAAGCAAAATCGTCAAAGTGAAATCGAAATGAAATTGATGAATAGACCGACAACGATGCACTTTTCATAGGCCATGAATGTACACTTGTGCACTTAAACTGTGGCAGCAATTCAATGAGTTTGTTGCCGAAGTCCGGAATGCATTTGTTATTAAGCAGAATAAAGCTGGAGTCGCAGTGATTTCGAAACAATTCGTTTCATCTACTTGCACAAGCGCAATTATTCGCCGTTATGTGAGCTCACATTGGACAATAAACTCATCTAGGTGCGGTTGTTAATTCTGTACCGCGCCACCGCGCGTGGCTGTCGTGCAGTTCAAAGCGAAATCATCGAAGCGTTAAAGCTGCGTGTGTCTGTTTATAGTGGCCGAAGCGTCGCATTAGTGCAACACTGCAGCTTACGTAACAGGCCAAGCACCCAACCGAGCTGGTATGACTTCGTACGTAAGATAATTGCGCGTGCACGAGAAGGCACGCACGCACTTGTCGACTATCCGCGGGTATTTCGAGAACTTTCTTTGATCGCAAGATTACGAATACAATCGCCACTTAGGGGGTGTTTACATGATCCAGCAAACGTCCAGCAAACTTTCAGCAAATGTATTCAAAATACACGTGAATTGCTGGACGTTTGCTGGACGTTTGCTGGATCGTGTAAACACTCCATTAAAGTGAAGAAAGGATTTCGATCGGATCATATCATGGCGCTGCATTGGCGCACCGTCACAGACGTCGTTCGAGAAATGTCTCCGTCGACTTACAAAAGCGCATTTCATTTTCAGAGGCGTTAAGTATAGAGTTCATGCACGATTCACGCTAGATTTATTAAGCATTAATGTTCAAAAACTTAATACGAGATAAATAAGTAAGTAATGTCGTAAATTTTAGAATTTCAGATTTTGCAATACGGCATTCCGAGTCCCTGCAGGCTGCAGAGAATGTCTTGCTGCACTAAGTGAACTTTTATACAACTTTATTCACCATAATACAATGGTAGCACAGTTATAAAAAAAAACCTTAACTAAACTTAATTAATAATAATAACAATGAAACTGTCAGTAATCAGTAAGCGTAACCATATTAAGCTCAAGCAACGTTCGATAATTTCAACATTAATTTAACACTTCGTGTCGGTACAATTTCGCTGGGTAATCGGAAATTAAAACGCATTCGACATTCGTTTACAATATTACTGTTTGACGTACAAAATAATTTCATTAAAAATCGCATCACCACAAAGTCTAAACGTCGGTAGTCAGTCTTAGTTAATGGACAAACCTCCAGACCATACAGCAGAGCAGGCAGACATTTTCTGTAAACTAAATGTCACAACTCACAACGCGCCATAAGGAGGCCCTCACAAGTCAGAAAATTACGCGCTGCTGTCCGACATTTTCTGGCGATGTGAAGCTCCCTTTTGTGGAGGCCCCTGTTCGGTTGAACATGCTGCACCTGCCTTGATCCGCCCCTGACCGTTTCACGTCAAACCACGGCCCTTGTTAGTCGTTGCGTAACTCGGTGGTGTAAACAGCCATTAAGTGAGTCCGCTTTGATGCGTACGACTCATTCTGCGCTCACTTCTAATGTTCCGCTATAACTGCTCGCAGTTAATCCCGGCTCATGAGTATACAAAATGACGCTCACTGACGCAGTACGCTCACTATTCAAAGCGACACAGCAACGCAACGGGATAAGTGCTTTACCAACAAGACGCAGCCTCGAAGCGCAGTGAACCGTGTTATTTGCACGCGGATATTTAGCGCATGGGTTCACGTATGTTGACATACTGCTACGGCTACGGCAATCGAGTTTTGATGGAAACAGCTCGTGTGCAATCCACTGGTGTGAGTGGCAACACAAGCATAGGCTAATAATATATACATGCTTATGCACTCTACGTGCAGGCGCTAGCCAGAGTGCACCGTCCAGTTGAGCTTTCGTCTCAGCGCCCAGTCTGTGTGACGGTTTGGTGACACTTAATCACCCGACATTTAATCACGTGACAGTTAATCACCGACCTGTGATCGATTGTGCATTTTCAAACGTGCCTATAAAGACAGAGAATGGCCAGAACGTGAACACTACGACTCGGTCATATTTCCCATACAAACGTGGACTCATTATGAAGCGGGGCAGCGGGTATTGCAAGCAGAACAAAATGCAGTTGAAGGTTGGCATTTTGGTCTGCAGACACTTTTCCATTGTCACCATCCAACATTGTGGACTTTCGTGCAAGGAATCAAAAAAATCTTCAAATGCAACATTTATCGTTTCTGCAAGAAATTGCTAGTGCACAACCTTCTGTCACTTACAGGGTGGTCCAGCTAAAGTGAAGCCAACTTACATTTACTGGTCACATTTGAATGCATAGGTAAAATTCAACGATTTTTTTGCAAATGTAAACTGCATACAACAAGAAGTGGTGTGATGCAAATTTTTAGAAATCCAGCATCGATTTTTTTGATGAGTCGGTCAAGGCTTGATCTGCACCAAGCTTTGCTGGCAAATTCCTTCAGAAAGCGACGAGAGCTCCAGTGCTGCATGGTCGAACTTCAACTAGAAATGCATAGGCATCTGATAGGCGTCTGTCTACAGTACATAGGCAAGATTAAAGGCCTATGCACAGAGACTACGGGCATGCCCAAACATGTCGAGAGCCGTAATCAAAGTGCGCAAAAATCCCCGACGCGGTGACGCCGTCGTCGGTTTTTTTTAGCGCATCACCTAGGCGCCTACAGGCTGACGCAGCCTATAGGCGTGGTTCAACGGTGGTTGCCTATAGATATGGTGGCGCCGTCTATGTGACAATAGCTGTCACTTCAGTCTGGCGGTCTGGCCGTGGTGGTCGCGCCGTCAAAAAATTTTGTACGAACTGCGCTGATTCAGCATCATTACTTCTGTAGTAAACGTAGTATTTGCATGAATAAATAAATCTCAGGTAAGTTCTGTAGCCCAGGTAAGATATTTTCTACCTAAGTGTGACAGCTTATAGGCCTACTCGTTTTAATTCAGTCGGCCTATCGAGTTGGTTAACCGTGCACTGTCTGGCAGTCTGCCAGGTCCGGCATTTTCATCGCAAAAATAATAATCAATAAATATAGTTTTGAAGCAGGGACGACAAGTAACTGGGATATCGCACAGTAATGAACATCTTTATTCACCACAACAGATGGTAGCGATTACAACATATTTACAATACAAACAATGAGAGAAAAAAAGAAAAAAAACACATATCAATGAACTGACAAATACTGAGTGATCAAACGTGTTATAAGAGAGACCAATGAGCTTCTAACCTATTAATATAACGCCCTTGGGAGAGACTATTCGACGTCGAGTGTACTATCGATGTGCCTTGAATTTTGTGTAGAAGTTTGTGATTGTGACCCAACGAAAAAGTTATGCGGTGACTAAATACCCGGCGGCCGGATAAATAGCCAGCTCGGTAAGACCGGATATTTCTCCGATCACGTATGAATAGCCGATAGGCTATTGATACGGCTGTCGGGTAAATATTTTCTGTGTCAAAAAGTTATCTGAAAATCTGTGTACCAGTAGGCCTATAATAGTGACTGGGTCACCTTTACAGTTTTCCAAATATTAGCGATCGTAGATCTATAATAAGAAAAAAACGTTAAATTAATTGTAGGTGTTTCAGTAAAAAAGAACGGTAGGTCCTAGAACAAAATTTATAGTACAAAGATCGATGAATTAATGAGTTTTCAATGAAATAATGCATGATCCTGAAAAGTGTATGGCGTAGGCCTACTGTGCACTCTGTGTGTAGGTCTACGTAACGCCGTAGGCGACAAGTTTTACAGCTGGGCCGTGTGTGTACTAAGCCCTAAACAGTGTGCACAAGCAATTAGTAACAAAATACCAACAGGAGCTACACAAATGCTCGCGGCAGCCAGCCAGTTAACCGAGTGATTTCAATTTGTGCGGAACGCATTATCACTCAGAACAACGTGCCTGGAGGCCCTAGACTGACAGTGAGTACTAGTGAGTGACGTCAGCTTTCACGTCGCCCAGGGCAGCAGTCACTTGTCGACCAATCACAGCCAGCGCACTTGTCTCCAAGGCCACGCCCACCTGTACCGGGCCCACTGGCGTGCCTTGGTGAACGCAGAACGGACTTCAGTCAGTCGGCACTCGGCAGTTCAGTTCAGTCTGCAGTCTGTCGGTGCGTGGGTAGTAGTCTAGTTGCGACTGTGATGGATGCTGGTTGATGTTAAGTTAGAGATCAACTTTTGTATTAAGCAGTCCACGCCGTTATAGCATAGCAGAAGAAAGCTAGAAAAGGAGTCTGTTGTAGTAAGGAGCTGGCTGACTTGAATGATAAGTAGGTCGCTGTACCATTTGTCTGTGTGTGATCTGATGGCAGTGCTGGGCTTTGAGAGCGGTGGACACAAGCGAGGGTCAGCGTCAGCATCGTCCAGGGTGGCATCATCAAGGGCACGTCGGTGTTTGTTCGGACCTATGTCGGACGAAGAACGCGCCAACGCAGAGTCCGAACTCGTGCAGCGTGACAGGCTCATAGACCAAGAGAAACGGAGAAAGTGGAACTTCGACTTCGAACGCATGGCGCCGCTGCCCGGCCGCTGGCAGTGGGAGCGCGTGGGCGGCGCTTCCCCAGACCACCTAGAAAGATCCATCGACGTCCCAGGCAGCCAGGCGACACCGCCGTCCGGCTGCTGCTCGACCGTCGACCGAGAGCCCGTCGAGCCCAGTGCGACCCCGCTCGCCGGAGTCACGTCTACGATCGACGTCTCAGCGTCGCCCGTTGACAGCGGCAGCGGCACGACGACCATCGTCGAGACGTCGACTACCACTCCGTCTTTCTGCACCAGCGACGTCACTCCGACGACATCAGGTGCTAGCGGACCATCACAACGACTTAAACGCAGCCGACAGTCCACGCTACCAGGTATACTGTCTGCCGTCACTCACTCATTGCTTCTGCTTGCAAACTGAGCGCGTTTTTAAGCTTGGTTTTCATCCAACACAACGCATGCAAAGGCAACGCAACACGCGCCAATAAGACACTATACTTGGATTAGTGGCGTGGCATAGCGGTAACACGTTTCATCAGATCATCGAAGTTACTGTACGCCGGGCCGGGTTAGTACTTGGATGGGTGACTGCCTGCGGGCAGGTAAACCATATCTCGGTATGTAACCAGCCGCCTAGGTCAACTCAGCCTTTCATCCCTCCAGGTTTGTAAATCGAGTACCGACCGGCCTATCTAGCTGGGTTAAGGCGGGGCGCGTTCACCTGTGTCGGGTCGCAGGTAACACTGTGTGATCCCATACGGTAGGTGACGCTCCGTAGCTCTGGGATGGGCTTCCATTAAGAGCTATTACACCATCTTTAACCTTTTAACTTTTACTTCTATCTCTGCGTTTTGGCCGTTGCGCCAGCTGCATCCGTTGCGTTTGTTGCATACCCTTTTGCATGTATTGAATTATAGTTATACGGAACTTTCGTTCCCACGTACGCCATAGGCCTTGCTGATCATGTAAATAAAAGTAATTCTTGTTTGGGGCGAATTAAAGTTCCAGGGAACGAAAGTTCCACCTATGGATCTTTCGCCCCCCCGGGAGTGAAAGTACGTGGTAACAAAAGTTCCTGTTAGCGCATGCGTTGCGTTGATGGAAACCGAGCTTTAGGCTGTATAGGTATCCAGTTCTTATAAGAGACCAACTTTTTAGTGCAAGTTAAAGATCGTCGTACTTGGACGTGCTGAGAAGCACAATTGCTGTATTATCCTTGAATATTTTATTGCAAACTAGCCAGATCTACGATTGGAGATTTGTATAACCTGTGAAGGGAATGGGAAAATAACGAATTTTCGACAGTGGAGGTTCTAAAACCGATTGGGGTTAAATTGAACAATAGTTCCGGCAATAATCGCTGTTTTTGCAACTCAAAAACTGCAGCAAATGTTAGAAAAAACACTATTATGAAGAATTTACCTGCGGGACAGTGAAGATTTTTATGCAAAAGTAACTGCTTTTTATCATCATTTTGCTGCTTATTTAGCTAATGCAAAAGCAACGGACCTATTGTTCAATTTTACCTCGATTTGTTTATTTTTGTAAATTATTTATATTTAATTGTTGACATAAGAGACTGTAGTTTTGTCCATTTCGCCTTATTAATGTTGCTACACTACCTTGTGAAATGCAGAAGTCATTATACAGATCAAACGCATGATGTGGATCATTTGTCCAAGTTCATTACCGCCTGCGGTTTGTGTCAGTAATTCAAGAGCGATCATTGTTTACGTTAATTTTCAATTATCCTGCACATCAGAGACGCGTGCGTGCTTGCTGGGTGGTCGCAGTTGCCCTGATTGTGTGAACGCAATACGGCTGTTGCACTATCGTGTTGCCTCCCAATCTGAGCCAGCCGAACCCGCAATGCGCAATGTCATCTATCTTCCGTGGTTGGGTTGGTCACACCTGGCGCCAATTTCATCTGACGGGTTAAATGAACAGAGGATGCGACTGAAGTTCTGGTGCTTTGTCTCGATGCCTGAATTGCGACGACTTGGTGTTAGTCTGGCGCCGTGCGGACTCAGCTGCCTATAAATGTTTCACTTTATCGGAGGCAGTTAGTGCAGTAATAAGCCTGTACTAAGAGTATATTTTAATGTTGAGTTCTAACAGTAATAATGATAATGTCTAACAGTGTCAACTTACAGCGGAGCTGAACAGTCTACAGTTAAATACAGTTGAATAAAATACAATAAAATGACTGAGCCTACATAAAATCATACTCCAAGTCATAAAATTTGCAGAAAAAGTGAATTTTCAGTCTCCGCTTAAATGTGTCAGTGTTAGTATTGGCGCACAGGTGCAGTGGCAGATCGTTCCACGTTTTGGAGGCCGCCACGCTGAACTAAAGGCGCGCTCTTCAAACTTCAGGCGTGTCCTTGGGACTTGTAGATCCGAACTCGTGGCTGATCGCAAGATGGTGGAACGATCTGATAGTGCCGAAACTGGTTAAAAAAGGTTTGATGTGTATAATGGAGCTTTACCAGTGCTTTGCTTTGTTCCAACAGCCGCCGTGTCCCTGTGGGAGCGTCTGTCCGAATAGAGTACTGTACCCACATTTTTGAAGTTTGGACTTACAGAGAGTACGTAAGTGATTAATTAAGTAAATAGATAAGTAAAACGTAAATTCATGTAGCGCAAAACTTTTGTGTCTAATCTTGAAGTAGCTCTATTACTAAGGCAACATTGATTGATTGATTGAACCTGTTGTCGCCAAAGGGGGGTTGAAAATGCAGGACCTGGCATTGACGGACCTCCTCCTTCCTCATCTTGCTCTGTTGGCCAGGCAGCAACGTGATCATGCACCAGCATTAACAGCATGGCGGAGATGTTGAGTTTTTGGTCCGCCATTGTCAGGTCCTGCATTTTCAGGCGACCCGTCGCCAACTCGCCATATGGTGCTGCGGTGGCCCATGCATACGTGGCTGCCATTCCGTGCCACACTGCGGTCTGTAAGATATTGACACCATTCTGTGGGTCCGGTATGACTTCAAAGGCACTGTTTGTTTGTCCACGGGCCCGTGACCGCTGCGGGATGCTATACAGTTCCAATATCCCGCGTGGAAAGCGACAAATTGCATCCGTCGTGGACGTTTATTTATCACCACATCACGGTCTGCTCCTTTCCGTGACGTAGAAGACTAACATCTGGGCAGGTCACATCATGCGCGCTGGGAGAATCTGCGACCAGTGAAAGGAGAAATGATGAAAGTCCGATGAATGAGATAAAAATGTGGGACTATTTAATCTCAAATTAGATTTCTGATAGCGCGTTCAAATCACTGTTTTACGCCTGCGTTTTTTTCTTAACAATAGCGCTGTGACGATTCACGATTCTGAGATTGCGTGCAAGTGAACAAATAATGGTTAGCCTACTCTACACTTGCACTTGTAACTTCTTTTAAGTTTGCAACGTGTTTGTAATTGGCAGTTGAGTAGTAGCGTATACATGCATTTTGTGGATGGGGGCTGGTAAATAACATATCTGAGTGAATGTCGTGTTGGTTTTCTAACGAATATAAAAGTATTCACGTTAGCCGCAGACGCTGCGTTTATTAGGCGTCTTTCACATGCGCGCATGACCTGATATAACCCGCGACTGGAGTTTGCTGCCCACAAGGCAGGTATAGAATTCGTTAGTTCGCTGTCACGCCGCTGTGTTTATATATCACAGATTCGCGGTTTGGTGCCGACAGCTAGCCTACGGTATGGTAGGGATGGTGCCATAGGTGCTGGCTAAATAGTTGTGCCAATATGGCACGCGGCGGGCGCGTTATTGGCTGGATGGTAAACTAAATTCATTGCACACGTTGCGATGTTTACTTGCCAGACGTCACTAGCTGCGGGGTTTCGTAATGGCAACACCGTGCGTGTGACTGACATTTCGTCGTCTGGCTAAATCTTTCCGTCTCTGTAGCCTAGTATATCTGCTGAAGCTGGTGCTGTGGTAACGCCCTCCGGCGTATGTGTGCTGACCGTGCCAATCTGTTGGCAAGTTAGCTGACGCTAGTGCGCTAAGGCAGAATTAACCCTGCATTGGTCAGACCTCTTAAACACGCAGCGAGCGGTCCGTATGCGGCCATCTACTCCACGACAGTCTCATTGCGCGTACCCACGAAGGGATGGCCAGGCGGAGTTGACCTGGGCCAAACAACGACGGTGCTGTATTTATGAAACTTGGTAGGCCTATACAAGCGTCGGGTGTCCACCTGGAACCAACTTATCGGCTATATGATACGTGAAGATTAATCTGTTTGTTGTGCGCTCTCCCTACTCCGAAAACACACTCCATTGTCTGATTATAACTGCTGCTACCATCCGCGCATACGATTTGAACCTCGTTTTTGACGCACGGCGCGGGCGTGCTACAAATTCTGACTTTCTTGCTTACTTACTTATGACGCTGAGAGCCTACAGAGAGACGTGAGGGCCACAGCTATCTGAGCTTACTGATGCCCTACTCTTGGTCAGTGCTTGGAAAAAAGTCGCATTTCGCCGGCGTCTGTTAATGGATGTGATGGAGTTGTGCAACGTCGAGCGCGGCCGGTACGTACATATGGTCACCCATCATTCCAGGTCGTGTCAATGCATGCAGCCATATAGCCGGCGGTCAGCATCTGTCAGCGCGTGCTATCGACAGAGATCGCGTCAGACGCCGACATTTAGCTCTGGATAGTGCTTCAAGGCATCATTGCCTGCTGCGTGCTGGGGCTGGCTTATCCGCCCGCAAATCGACCCGGCGTGATTTACGCCTATGTCCAGCTATGACGGCATGGGATGCGAATGAATACTGCCGGGCCGTGCATGCTAGCTATGCGGTGCTGAGTGCTGACACGGGCGGGCGGTTGCTGCTGCTGCCAGCACGCGATTAGGCGGCACCCTTTGCACCAATCGTGCTCATCAGCGCGTGTCAGTCCGTCCGTCCGTCTGTCGCAGCGTGGGGTGGGGTGGGTGTCTCTCGCACCGGATTAATGCGGATTCTGCTGTATGGTATGGAACGTTTAGACCCTGCGGCTGCGTGGCTGCTAAAATTACTCTGATTGAATTATATCGCCGGCGCGCTTAACGATGCTGAGGTCGTGATTAGTCGTTTATAGCGACGCTGCTAGCAGTTCTTTTTGCGATAATTGGCACATACTGTTGCAAGGCCAGGGAGCAAAAATCAACTTGGTTTGCGGTCTACATAGATACAGACAACTTGATAACTGGAGAGACCGGCGTATAAGTTCGCCGATACTAAATGCCCCCTGCACTGTCCAGTGAGACAAAGCGCCGTCAGTGACTGTATGATCAGATCCTCTAACGATGGGTCACCGATGATAAATAAGTCTGCTTGCCTGACTGACTGAGAAATTAAACTAGAAATTATGTGCGCTAATGATAATAAATTTCTCGCGACACGAACATATTATTCAGCCTCTGTATCCTCCACACAGGTGGCGGTAAATTAGCGGCGGGCGCGCGAACAGTGGCCGGACGGTCGCATGCTGCGATTTGTCATGCTGGCTGACGATGAAATTGTTGTTAGTCACTCACGTGCCTCTACCTCGATATCAGTCGTTGGTTCTCGGTTGTCCCGGCATGTGCCCCGCGTGCAGTTTGGTCCGTGGTTCGGCAGACAGGCCAGGGCATGCTGGTATGGTATTGTCGAGTCTGTGATGGTGACCAATGCAAGCCTGGACGGTTGTCGGGCGAGCCTCGGCTTGTGGCCGGTCTGTCGTTGGGCCAGTTTGCGTCGATCCCCCTGCACGCTTGAGCTGCGTTCATAGCGAAAACCTCAACTCAAGTTGAGTTTGTCGCTATGAACACGCATAGGCGGATTTAGGGGGGGGGGCAAAGGGACCATGCCCTCAAGATGCCAAAGTCGCCCTTTTTTTGTCTTGCATATGCAATGCGTTATAAATTTGTGCAGTAAAACTAATGAAATTTGTACTCAATATATGCATTTTAGGGGGTTTTCATGCCCCCAAAAGCGTTTGCTCCTGGGGCTGAGCCCCGGCTACCGGCCCCTACCCAAGGAGTTCACCTTTGTTCTCAGCTTTCGACCTCAATTTTTGGCTTTTGTTCGCCTCTTGTGACTCCAATTTCTGGCTATGCCTACGTAAGAGTAAGCAACAATAAACAATAAATAACACCAGAGGCGTCTACGCCATGCAAACGCTCCAAAAATAGAGGGGAGGTTTTTTGGGAAATTTAGGGAGAGGTTGAATATTATTATTGTTCTGCATTTCTGATATATTTATGATATCTTGCAAGCA